>ERZ780198.1065-NODE-1065-length-27025-cov-6.631257_pt1 | contig 27025 bp, 21 predicted proteins | sample MGYA00510979_ERZ780198 | MGnify/ENA primary metagenome ERZ780198 (study PRJEB29588, sample SAMEA2158039) | human gut metagenome | biome: human gut; feature: human-associated habitat; material: faeces | place: Denmark | collected 2008/2010 ...
ACTCGGAGCATCCACCTTTGGAGTGGGTGCTTTCTGTTTAATTAGATATTATCATCTTATGTCTGATAATTCAAGAGGTTTCGCTAATTTGGAAAAATATATCCGTTTCAAAAATAAATTTGTGGGGCAGCGCAGGCTGCCCCTTGTTTTTCAAATCATAGGAAATTCCTTCCTATGATTTGAAAGTGTTCCGCGAAAGTGTGCGGCAAGCGCACACTTTATTAAATGGTTCCGGAAATGGTAAGGGTGGTAACTCCGGGATCGGTGCTGATCGTACCGGTTGCCGGATTTGTGATAAAGGTTGCGGCCGGCACGGTGATACGTCCGGCGACAGTTGCAAATTCGCCGGTCGTTTCATCGTAAGTATAGTCGGTATTCAGAACAAGCGCTGTGCCGTTCAGCGTTGCAGTCAGGTTGGACAGGCGAGGCGTGAAAGTATCAGTGATAACAATTCCGGCTGCGGCATCGGCAGCGGTATTACCGGAGTTCTGAATCTGGAACGTGTAGGTCAGAGTTCCGTTTTCAGTAACCGGAACCGGGCTGACAGACTTGGTGATTGCAAGAATTGGAGCGGCGACAACACCGACGGTTTCTTCTGCGGTGATGGAAGTGATTCCTCCGCCCTCCGCAGTGACGATATTTGTGATTGTTGATTCACTTTGTAGAGGGGCAAACGCATTTGTCTGTGTTTCATAGGCAATGATCGCATTGCCTCCGGCAGGAACATTGATTCCCGTAATGGAGAGCGGCGGTCCTGCGGTAACGGTTGGTGTGGTCTGCAAAACCCCATTTACATAATATTTTACAGAGTCAGCAAGATAGTTAAGAGGAGTCAGCGTGGCTGTCCCGGAAGCGTAAGCTCCAAGGTTGTCGGTCAGAGTAAGACCGTTTATCGGGAGTGTGCCTGAATTCAGAATGCTGATGACATAGGTGATAGGTCCGTTGGGATCATATTGGTCCCGTACAGCAGTCTTGGTCATGGAAAGTACTTCAAGAATTTCCCCTACAGCAATGTTTGAATTTGTTACGGAATTGCCGTAACGCAATTGAGCCTGATTTGTAAATCTTGGCATAATTTTTTCCTCCTTTTCATATATGCGGGTACACTATAAGATATGCATGAAATTTCTTAAGTGATATTAAGAAATTCTTTAACAAAACTTGATGGTATTCCGGGGGCGCTTCTTGTATGATGAACATAGATAGTTAGAGGAAAACCACCGAACCATCTGACCGACAGAAGATAAGTATCATTTCGGTCAGGCAAAACAGAGGTGGAACAGGGGGATGCGTATGAGAAAAATCATTCAGAGATTGGTTATGGTATTGGTATTGGCGTTGACACTGATCAGTCCGCTTGAAACGGTCAGCAGTGCGGCTTCGGAGACGGTCCGTGCTGCCGAAGCGGGAGGAGAGAATCACACAGATCCGGTGATTTCGGATGTCAAAGATTCCGATTGTGAAAATACGGATACAGCAATGCCGGATAACGAGAATCCGGGCGCGGATGAGCCTGATACGGTGGAACCACAGCCGGTATTGCAGGGGCTGATTCGTGATGAGAACGGTAATTTGTTTTACTATAAGGATGGCGTTAAGATTAAAAATACATGGAAGGCCGTAAGCGGAAGTAAGTATTATTTCGGCAAAAGCGGGAAAGCCTATGTTGGAAAACGAAAAGTCGGCAAGGCAACCTACTATTTTTCGGTTAACGGAAAGCGCAAGACCGGATGGCGCACGATCAATGGAAAAAAATATTATTTTTCTCCGAAAAACGGTAAAATGGTAACCGGAAAGAAAACAATATCCCACTATTTATGCTATTTTAGTGAAAAAGGCGTTTTACTGCGAAAAATTGACAAAAATAAGAAGATGGTTGCTTTGACTTATGATGATGGACCGTCCATCTATACACCGCGTGTTTTGAAAACTCTTAAAGAAAATAACGCGGTGGCGACATTTTTTGTGGTCGGAAACCGTGTGCCGACGTATTCAGACACGGTAAAGAAAGCGCATGATATGGGATGCGAAATCGGGAACCATACTTATGAACATAAATGTCTGACGCGCATGAGCGAGACGGAAGTAAGGCGGCAGATCAGCAGAACAAATAAAAATGTAAAAAAGGTGACCGGACAAACACCGGTGATCATGCGTCCGACCGGCGGTGCAACCAACGCGAACGTTAAGCAGTGGGTGGGAATGCCGTCGATCATCTGGTCGATCGATACGCTTGACTGGAAAACACGCAATGCAGACAGCACGAAGAAAGCGGTGCTTGATCACGTAAAGGACGGCGATATCGTGCTGATGCATGATCTTTACAGCGCCACGGCAACTGCGTCCGAGACGATCATTCCGGAACTTGTAAGACGGGGATACCAGCTTGTGACGGTCAGCGAACTCGCGGAATGCAGGGGTGGAATGAAAGAAACCGGTGCATATTACAGTTTTCGTAAGTAAACGTGTGGAAAACATTAAATTTGTATTGCACGGAGAAAAAAACGTGTATTATATAAAGTAACATGTTAGAAACAGTTAGACAACAGATAATGGAGGAGTGAAAAGAAAAATTTTGGCTTTTGTAATGGCAGTTACATTATCCTTATCGGCAGTTGAGGTAATTCCTCAATTAAATGATACAATTGTGGCGGAGGCTGCAACTGTCGGTTTGGTTGTAAAGCGGCAGACATTAGCAACCGGCTGGGAATTCACAAATACTTTGAAAGGTGCCAAAGCATCAAAGGTAAAATGGAAAACAGCAAATAAAAAGGTCGCTAAAGTTAATGCAAAAGGAAAAATTGTTGCGGTAGGCGTTGGATCGACTAAGATTACTGCAACTTATAACAAGAAGAAATATACATGTAATATTAGTGTGGTAGAGGACATGAAGGCGGACGATTTCAATTTCTGTGAAGAGGGAAGTGACCAGCTTGATAGTTATATTGAATGGTGCGAGGCAGGTGGAAATACATCTGCGTATCTTGAAGATCTGAGCCTGAATGAGAAAAATAACCGTGGAATTAAAGAGGGAAGTACCTACAAGCAAGTAATTGCAAAATATGGCGATAATTCTAATTTTGAAGCAATTGATAGTCAGGATAGATTCGCATCTTCCATTGAAACGAGTACACCGATTGTTTATACGCATACATACTACTATGAAGCGGAAAGCGGACGATCATATAACAAGACCTTTTATTATGATAAAGGGAAAAAGGTGGTTGCATGTCTTTTATGGTGGTAAATATATTCGCTTAATTTCATGCGTGGAGCTATTATAATGGATAAACAGGTACAGAACAAAAGTTCGATTTTGTTCTGTACTTTTTTTTTATACTTTGCTATAATCAAGGGAAAGATAAAGTGGAAGTCGATAATAGCAGGAGAGCATATATGGATCATTTCGTTTTGCACAGTAAGTATGAGCCGACCGGCGATCAGCCGCAGGCAATTGAAAAATTAGTAAAAGGTTTTAAAGAGGGCAATCAGTTTGAGACATTGCTTGGCGTTACCGGTTCCGGTAAGACATTTACGATGGCGAATGTAATTCAGGCATTGAACAAACCGACGCTGATTATTTCCCATAATAAAACACTTGCGGGACAGCTGTATGGCGAGATGAAAGAATTTTTTCCGGAAAATGCGGTAGAATATTTTGTATCCTATTACGATTATTACCAGCCGGAGGCATATGTGCCACAGTCGGACACCTATATAGCAAAGGATTCTTCGATTAATGATGAGATTGACAAGCTGCGTCTTTCGGCGACGGCTGCTTTGGCGGAGCGAAAAGATGTTATCATTGTCGCATCGGTATCCTGCATTTATGGAATTGGTAGTCCGGATGACTATATGAATATGATGGTTTCCCTGCGCCCTGGTATGGAGATTGACAGGGACGATGTGATCAAGGGATTGATCGATATGCAGTATACGCGTAATGAGATGGATTTCAAGCGCGGTACTTTCCGGGTGCATGGAGATGTTTTGGAAATTTTTCCGGCAAACAATACCGATACGGCAGTGCGCGTGGAGTTTTTTGGCGATGAGATTGACCGGATTACCGAGGTAGATGTTCTGACAGGGGAGATTAAATGTCTTCTGCAGCATATTGCAATTTTCCCGGCATCGCATTATGTGGTTCCGCAGGAGAAAATGAACGCGGCATGTGACCGCATTGAAGCGGAGCTCGAGGAACGGGTGAAGTATTTTAAAGGTGAAGATAAACTTCTCGAAGCACAGCGCATCGCGGAGCGGACAAATTTTGATATAGAGATGATGAAAGAAACCGGATTCTGCAGTGGAATTGAGAACTATTCGCGTCATCTTGCCGGACGTGCCGAGGGGGAGATGCCAGAGACGTTAATTGACTATTTTCCGGATGACTTTCTGATTATTGTGGATGAGTCACATATCACGATTCCACAGGTCAGAGGCATGTATGCAGGCGACCGTTCGAGAAAGACAACCCTTGTGGATTATGGATTCCGTCTTCCGTCGGCATTGGACAACCGTCCGCTTAACTTTGAAGAATTTGAAAGTAAGATTGATCAGATGCTGTTTGTTTCGGCCACACCGAATGTGTATGAACAGGAACACGAACTTCTGCGGGTAGAACAGATCATTCGACCGACAGGACTTTTAGATCCGGAGATTTCCGTGCGGCCGGTAGAAGGACAGATTGATGATCTGATCGGTGAAGTAAATAAAGAAACAAAGAATCACCACAAAGTGCTGATCACGACATTGACTAAACGTATGGCTGAGGATTTGACACAGTATATGGGAGAACTGGGAATCCGCGTAAAGTATTTGCACTCCGATATTGATACATTGGAACGTGCGGAAATTATCCGTGATCTGCGTCTGGATGTATTCGATGTGCTTGTCGGTATCAACCTGTTGCGAGAGGGACTGGATATACCGGAAATTACACTGGTCGCAATTCTTGATGCAGACAAAGAAGGATTTTTGCGTTCGGAGACTTCGCTGATTCAGACAATTGGTCGTGCGGCGCGAAACAGCGAGGGACATGTGATCATGTATGCGGATAAAATTACGGATTCCATGCGCGTGGCAATCGACGAGACAAAACGCCGGCGCGAAGTTCAGCAACAGTACAATGAGGAACACGGAATCACACCGACAACGATTCAGAAATCGGTACGTGATCTCATTGCAATATCGAAAAAGGTTGCTGCGGAGGAGATGGAATTCGACAAGGATCCGGAATCCATGAGCCGCAAAGAACTGGAAAAACTTATTGGAGATATTCAGAAGAAGATGAAGAAAGCGGCTGCAGAGCTGAATTTTGAAGCTGCCGCAGAATACCGTGACAAGATGGTAACATTGAAGAATATGCTCAGAGAGATTGACTGATCATAACTTTGTTATGATTGATAAGGAGAACTACAATGCCAAAAAAGCAAAGAAAATATATAAAAATACGAGGTGCCAATGAGCACAACCTGAAAGCAATTGATATTGATATTCCAAGAGACGAATTTGTGGTACTGACCGGATTGTCCGGTTCCGGAAAATCTTCGCTTGCTTTTGACACGATTTATGCAGAGGGACAGAGACGCTATATGGAATCGCTGTCTTCCTATGCAAGACAATTCCTTGGACAGATGGAAAAGCCAAACGTGGAATCGATCGAAGGACTCCCGCCGGCAATATCCATCGACCAGAAATCGACCAACCGTAACCCACGTTCTACGGTCGGAACTGTGACTGAAATATATGATTACTTCCGTCTCCTGTATGCACGTATTGGTATTCCACATTGTCCGAAATGTGGCCGTGCAATTGAAAAACAGACGATCGATCAGATGGTAGATGCGGTAATGAAACTGCCGGAACGCACAAGGATACAGATTCTGGCACCGGTTGTCCGAGGTCGCAAGGGAGAACATCAGAAGCTGTTTGAAAAGGCCAAGAAAAGCGGTTATGTCCGCGTGATCGTAGACGGAAATATGTATGAATTGTCTGAGACGATTCCGATGGACAAAAATATCAAGCACAATATTGATATCGTGGTGGACCGGCTTGTGATCAAAGAGGGAATTGAAAAGCGTCTGACGGATTCTCTGGAGAATGTGTTTGATCTGTCGGAGGGAAATGCCATTGTGGATGTGATTGATGGAGAACCGATGAACTTTTCCCAGAATTTCGCCTGCCCGGATTGTGGAATCAGTATTGACGAGGTGGAGCCGCGAAGCTTTTCTTTCAATAATCCGTTCGGAGCCTGCCCGACCTGTTATGGACTTGGTTATAAGATGGAGTTTGATGAGAATCTGATGATTCCAGATAAGAAGCTTTCCATTTCCGAAGGAGCGATTCAGGTGATGGGCTGGCAGTCCTGTACGGATCCGTCCAGCTACACCTATGCCACGTTACGGGCACTGTCCGAAGGATATGGTTTTTCTCTGGATACGCCGTATTGTGACCTGCCAAAAGAAATCCGTCATATGCTGATTCATGGCGGGGATGGAAGAATTCTCAAGGTACATTATAAGGGACAGCGTGGAGAAGGCGTGTATGATCTCAACTGGGAAGGACTGATTAAAAATGTGGAGCGTCGTTACCGGGAGACCGGCTCTGATACCATGAAGCAGGAGTATGAGCAGTTTATGCGTATTACGCCTTGTGCATCCTGCCATGGACAGCGTTTGAAGCAGAGTTCCCTTGCAGTTACTGTTGCAGATAAAAATATTTATGAGATGACCAACATGGCGGTAAAGGATCTGTGCGTCTTCCTGGATGGAATGGAATTGACACAACAGCAGCATTTTATCGGGGATCAGATTTTAAAAGAAATTCGTGCAAGAGTTGGATTTTTGAAAGAAGTTGGATTGGAATATCTGACTCTGACACGTGCGACAGGTACGTTATCCGGTGGAGAAGCGCAAAGAATTCGTCTGGCAACCCAGATCGGTTCCGGACTGGTGGGTGTTGCCTATATTCTTGACGAGCCGAGTATCGGTCTGCATCAGAGAGACAATGATAAGCTTTTGCGGGCGTTGATGAATCTGAAAGATCTGGGAAATACACTGATTGTTGTTGAACATGATGAAGACACCATGCGGGCTGCTGATTATATTGTGGATATCGGACCGGCAGCGGGCGTACATGGTGGAGAAGTTGTGGCAGCAGGTACAGCCGCAGATATTATGAAATGCAAGAAATCCATTACTGGTGCATACCTCAGTGGACGCATCAAAATTCCGGTACCGGAGGAACGCCGGAAACCGACGGGATTTCTTACGATAAAAGGTGCAAGGGAGAATAACCTGAAAAATATTGATGTGGACATTCCTCTTGGCATCATGACCTGTATTACTGGTGTATCCGGTTCGGGAAAGAGTTCCCTCACGAATGAAATCCTCTATAAGCATCTGGCGAGAACATTGAACCGTGCACGATGTGTGCCGGGCGAGCATGATGATATACTTGGAGTTGAACAGCTGGACAAAATCATTGATATCGATCAGTCACCAATTGGACGTACGCCACGTTCGAATCCGGCAACTTATACCGGTGTGTTTGATATGATCCGTGATCTTTTTGCAGCCACAGCAGACGCGAAAGCCAGAGGCTATAAGAAGGGACGTTTCAGCTTTAATGTAAAAGGCGGAAGGTGCGAGGCCTGCAGCGGTGACGGCATTATCAAGATTGAGATGCATTTTCTTCCGGATGTTTATGTGCCGTGTGAAGTATGTGGTGGAAAGCGTTACAATCGTGAAACACTGGAAGTGAAATATAAAGGGAAGAGTATTTACGATGTGCTGGATATGACCGTGGAAGAGGCACTGGAATTTTTCAAAAATGTTCCGACAATCCAGAGAAAAATACAGACATTGTACGATGTGGGACTTTCTTATATCAAGCTTGGCCAGCCTTCCACGGAACTGTCCGGAGGAGAGGCGCAGAGAATCAAGCTTGCTACGGAACTGAGTAAGCGGAGCACAGGAAAGACCATTTATGTGCTTGATGAGCCGACAACCGGTCTGCATTTTGCGGATGTTCACAAGCTCGTGGAAATCCTTCGCAAATTATCAGAGGGCGGAAATACGGTGGTTGTCATTGAACACAATTTGGATGTGATCAAGACGGCAGACTATATTATTGATATGGGACCGGAAGGCGGAGATGGAGGCGGAACAGTGATTGCGCAAGGTACGCCGGAGGAAATCTGTGAAGTCCCGGAGTCTTATACGGGACAGTTCTTAAAACCATATTTAATGAAATAGAGCAATTTTAATGAACCATTATATGGAAAGTGTACAACCTTATTCACAATAAAACCGTGTATTCCTTAAAATTTACTTAAATTGTCGTAACCTTCAAAAAAACGTTTGAAAAATGCCAGTAATTGTATATAATGTTACTGTATGTTTAAAATATGAATAATTCCGGTAGTTTCGCAAAACGATATTACTGCGGCTTTATGTTGAAAAGCTGAATTTAGATAGATAACGACAGAACCAGATGGAAAGGGGCATTTTTGGAATGATAGGATCAGATATTGGAATCGATTTAGGTACTGCAAGTATTTTAGTATATATTAAGGGCAAAGGCGTTGTATTAAAGGAGCCTTCTGTAGTTGCATTTGACAGAGACACGAATAAGATTAAGGCCATCGGTGAGGAAGCAAGATTGATGCTTGGTCGTACACCGGGCAATATTGTTGCGGTTCGTCCGTTACGTCAGGGTGTTATTTCCGATTATACTGTTACAGAGAAGATGATCAAGTATTTTATCCAGAAAGCACTTGGCAAGAAGAGTTTTCGTAAACCACGTATCAGCGTCTGTGTACCGAGTGGTGTAACAGAAGTGGAAAAGAAAGCCGTTGAGGATGCAACTTATCAGGCAGGTGCCCGTGAAGTAGAAATTATCGAGGAGCCAATCGCAGCAGCAATCGGTGCAGGAATCGATATTTCCAGACCATGTGGTAACATGATCGTAGATATCGGAGGCGGTACTTCAGATATCGCTGTTATTTCTCTTGGCGGATCCGTTGTAAGTACTTCTGTTAAGATTGCAGGTGATGATTTTGACGAGGCACTTGTCCGTTATATGAGAAAAAAACATAATTTATTGATTGGTGAGCGTACTGCAGAAGATATCAAGATCAAGATTGGTACATGCTATCCGTTGGCACAGAATGAGACGATGGATGTGCGTGGACGAAATCTGGTAACCGGTTTACCTAGAACGATCACCGTAAGCTCAGAGGAGACAGAGGAAGCTTTACGTGAGTCAACATTACAGATTGTAGAAGCTGTACATTCCGTATTGGAGAAGACTCCACCAGAACTTGCAGCCGATGTCGCTGATCGTGGAATTGTACTTACTGGTGGTGGTGCGTTACTGCGCGGTCTCGAAGAACTGATTGAGGAGAGAACCGGTATTAATACAATGACAGCAGAACATCCGATGACCTGTGTTGCAATCGGAACAGGAAAGTATGTAGAGTTCCTCGCAGGAAAAAGAGATGACGATTAATAAGTGATTATAAAAAGTGCGCATATTTGCGCACTTTTGTTGTAAAGTATTTTAGAAAAGTGCCGATATATAACATAAGGGTTAAAAGACAATCAGGTGTTATATTGTGTATAGAAAAGAAGAGGTAAGGCATGGTTAAAGGTTTATATACAGCCCATACAGGCATGGTCAATGAAATGAAGCGACTTGATGTCCTGGCAAATAATCTGGCGAATGCAGATACAACTGGATACAAGAAGGAAGGTACGACATCCCGTACATTTGCGGATGAGATGTCGTTTCGACTGAAAGACAGCTCGAATGCCTATATGCCAAAGAAACTTGGGGGTATTACATATGGCGTGCATCTGGGACAGGTGTATACCGATTATTCCACAGGTAGTTTTAAGGTTACGGATAATACCACAGATTTTGCTATTGACGGAAACGGATTTTTTGCAATCGCTTTTACCGATAAACAGGGAAATACTTCTGTGAAATATACAAGAGATGGTTCTTTTACGGTAAATACGGAAGGATATCTTGTTACAAAAGATGGCGATTACGTATTGAATGCGACTGGCGCGATGAATGGTGATCCGAGCCGGAATAATTTTATTCAGGTAGATCCGAATGCGACAGTTACCGTGAACAAGATGGGATATGTTATTCAGAATGATCAGGTAGTTGGAACTTTGGGAGTCGTTGATGTGGACAACTACGACTATCTGGAAAAATATGGAGAGAATATGTATAACCTGCTGGATGGTGGCAATCGTATTGCGACAGATGCAAAGGTAGAGCAGGGAGTACTTGAAACTTCCAATGTCAATGTAGTTAATGAAATGGTCAATATGATTACGATTCAGAGAGCATATGAGGCGAACCAGAAGGTGATTACTTCCATTGACAGTACATTAGACCGTGCTGTAAATAACGTCGGCAGGGTACAATAGTGAGAGATAAAAAGATACAGATACCGAAAGGAGAGAGTGCCTTATGATGCGTGCACTTTATACTGCTGCTACAGGAATGATTGCTGAGCAGACAAATGTGGATACAATTTCCCATAACTTAGCGAATGTGAATACAAATGGATACAAGGCGGAACGGACAGAGTTCAAATCATTGTTGTATCAGACATTACAGACGAAGACAACATCTGCCAACGGTGATCAGAAGCCTGTGGGAGCACAGGTCGGATTAGGAACCCGTGTAGCTGCGACCACTTCCATCTATAAGCAGGGAGCATTACTGGAAAGCGACAATGATACTGACTTTGCTATCGAAGGAGACGGATTTTTTGCAGTCCGTGGAGAAGATGGACAGACTTATTATACGAGAAATGGTAATTTTACCTGGAGTATCGATGCAGCCGGTAACACAATCCTTACGGATTCCCAGGGATGTCCGGTATTGGATGCCCGTGGAAATGAAATTATGGTTCCGAAGGGAACGACATCACAGAGCATGGTGTTCAGCCAGGATGGCTCTATTTCTTATAAAGATGCGAAGACGGGAAATGTCATTCCATTGAATCAGTCTTTCGGAATTTATCAGTTTAATAATCCGGCAGGTTTGGAGAAACTTTCTTCCAGCCGTCTTGCGGCAACATCTGCATCAGGAAATCCACTGCTCGAAGGAGCAACCAATGGTGTGAAGGCCAGCAAGGTTTGTCAGCATTATCTGGAAGGATCCAGTGTACAGGTTGCGGATGAGATGGTCAATATGATTATTGCGCAGCGTGCCTACGAACTGAATTCAAAAGCAATCACAACGGCAGACTCCATGTTGGATACAGCAAACAATCTGAAACGATAATAGGATTTTATGAAGGACGAGAATTCCTTCAACAGTTTTGTCAGCATATGGCTGATATTCGAAAGAGAGGAACAGTGAATGGATTTATCCGGATTATCAGGACTTGATTCTAATTATACATCTGCGAAGACAGATGCCACATCTGCGACAGGTAATGCCTTACAGAGTTCATTAAAAAACATCTCATCAAATTCTTCGGAAGAGGAATTAAAAGGTGTAATCAAAGACTTTGAATCGTATTTTGTAGAACAGATACTAAAAGAAGTCAAAGATACATTTACCTCTGACGATGACGAGGATTCCACAATGTCACAGTACAAAGACATGTATATGGATCAGGCAATCGAACTGGTGGCAGATGAAGTAGTTGATCAGGTGGGAGAAAATTATACCCAGCAATTATACGAACAAATGAAAAGAAATCTTAACATGACAGAGTAAGACAGAGAGTGCACCCGAAAGATGGGTGCATTTTTTGCTGTATAGGAAAAGCAGACAAGCGCACATTTTTTACCCTTGCAAGGAACGGAAAACTGATTCATAATGGAACATAGAAAAAGGCCGACAGCCGGAAAACGAGGAAGACGTGTTGGAGAACAGGCAACAGACAGAAGATGAAACAATCAATGGTTATGTAGACCATATTATTTACAGAAATGCAGACAATGGATATACCGTTCTTGTGATGATCTGTGATGAAGAGGAAGTGACCTGTGTGGGGACTTTTTCGGATATTGCAGAGGGCGAAAATATAGAAGCACATGGAAATTATAACGATCATCCGACATATGGGCGGCAGTTTGCGGTAAAAAGCTTTGAAGAAAAGGCACCAAAGGACGAGATGGCCATTGAACGATATCTGGGATCCGGTGCGATCAAAGGTGTTGGCATTGCTTTAGCAGCCAGAATTGTGCGCCGTTTTAAAAGTGATACCTTCCGTATTATCGAGGAAGAGCCGGAACGCCTTGCGGAAGTAAAGGGAATCAGTGAGCGTAAAGCCATGGAAATTGCGGATCAGGTGAATGCCAAACGGGACTTGCGACAGGCGATGATCTTTTTGCAGCAATATGGAATCAGTACGACGCTCGCTGTGAAAATATATAATACATATGGGCAGGAGATTTATGGAATATTAAAAGAAAATCCTTATCGGATGGCGGATGATGTAGATGGTGTGGGTTTTCGGACGGCGGACGAAATCGCATCCCGTGTGGGAATCCGTACGGACTCCGATTTCCGTATCCGAAGTGGAATTCAGTATGCGTTGCTTCAGGCATCCAATGAGGGACACACGTATCTGCCGATGCCGGAACTGACACAGCGTGCCAGCAATCTGCTGCAGATCGAACCGGAATATATAGAAAAGCATTACATGAATCTGGCGATGGACCGCAAAATTATTATGCGTCAGGCTGGCAATACGACGCAGATTTATGCCAGCAGCTTTTTCTATATGGAGGCGAATACGGCAACGATGCTTAAACAGCTGAACGCAAACTTTAATGTGCCGGATATTGAAATTGAAGAGCGGCTGCGACAGATTGAAAAGCAGACGAAGATGGATTTGGATGAGCATCAGGTAGAGGCGGTAAAAGAAGCCGTTCGAAATGGTCTGCTCGTCATTACGGGAGGACCTGGTACCGGTAAAACAACAACAATCAATACAATCATTCGTTATTTTGAATTGGAAGGCATGGACATTTTTCTGGCGGCACCGACGGGGCGCGCGGCAAAAAGAATGAGTGAGACAACCGGCTTTGAGGCTAGAACCATTCACCGTATGCTGGAACTGAATGGTGGCATGGAGGGAAATGCCGGTTTTGAAAAAAATGAGCAGAATCCATTAGAGACGGATGTCATTATTATTGATGAGATGTCTATGGTTGATATTTCTCTTATGTATGCGCTGCTGAAAGCCATAGCGGCAGGTACGCGACTGATCCTTGTGGGGGATGTGAACCAGCTTCCGAGTGTCGGACCGGGAAGCGTTCTCAAGGATATTATCGATTCCAACGAATTTCATACAGTTAAACTGACGAAGATTTTCCGTCAGGCAAGCACTAGCGACATTATTGTCAATGCCCACAAAATTAACCGTGGCGAACCGGTAAGCCTGGACAACAAGAGCATGGATTTCTTTTTCTTAAAGAGATACGAAGCGGATAAAATCATCAATGTAACATTACAGCTGATCAAACAGAAACTGCCAAAATTTGTTGGGGCGAGTGAGTACGACATTCAGGTGCTGACGCCGATGCGCAAGGGGCTGCTTGGCGTGGAACGTCTGAATGGAATTTTGCAGATGTATTTGAATCCGGCAGATAAACGTAAGCGGGAAAAGGAACATGGTGGCACTATATTCCGTGAAGGCGATAAAGTTATGCAGACGAAAAATAATTATCAGCTGGAGTGGGAAATACGCAGCAAATATGGTCTGTGCATTGATAAAGGAACCGGAATTTTTAATGGGGATATGGGAATCATAGAGGAGATCAATGATTTTGCAGAGACTATGACGGTATCCTTTGATGAAGGCCGTATGGTAGAATATCCATACAAATTGTTGGATGAACTGGAACTGGCTTATGCGGTTACTATTCATAAATCGCAGGGATCGGAGTATCCGGCAGTTGTGATTCCACTGTTGTCCGGACCAAGAATGCTCATGAACCGGAATTTATTATATACGGCAGTTACACGTGCAAAAAAATGTGTTACGATAGTAGGAAATGATATAACCTTCAATCAGATGATCGAAAACAATTCACAATTAAAACGATACAGCGGATTGCGGGACCGGTTGACAGAAGATTCTTTGCAGTAGTTCCTGCTGTAGATGAAACCGGTTATGGTTCTTTTGAAAAAAGCAGAAAGCAATATGGAAGAAGGAAATAGTAAAATGGAAATAAAGATATTACAGACAGAAGAAGTGCCGAAGGCAGTTCAGCTTGCGCGGGGTGTTTTTGAATATTGCCTCAGAAATACAATCAATGAGGCTCAATTGATTGAGTCTTTTTACACGTATGTCAGAGAAGAAAATATAAGACAGCTCATGGAAACACAGAAACTGACGATTTGGGCGGCATATGATGAACAGAACAATATGGTGGCAGTTTCGGGCATGCAGAGTGAGGGACATATTACATTGCTTTATGTTATGCCGTATTACCAGCGCCGTGGATATGGAAAGAAACTGCTTCTTACCATGAGGGAGTACGCCCGCGAAAAGCTGGAGCTTGCACAGGTGACGGTCAATGCAATGCCGGCATGGACAGCATCTTATTTTGCTAAAAATAAATTCAAGGCAGTGCAGAATCCACAGTCGGTTCCTTATGTATTTATGCACGCAAAGACGGTAGAATCCACAGATTATCCGAAGAAAGAGATTCCGACAGCTGCCATACTTGCAACCTCGCTGGGAGGACTTGCAATCTGTACAGCGATTGCAATTGCATTTATTATGCAGCTGTTGTAGGATTTTTATCGCTTTTTCAGGCAATCTGAACAAAATGCATAAAATATGTATATTTATTAATAAAATCTCGGCACTTTTTTCTTCATCGAAAATGGTTGAAAAAAGTGTCATATTATGATAAACTTTTTACAATTTAGGCAGAAGGGATAATTCTGTCGAAAATGGATGGTATGAAAAAGAGATTCCCTCTTTTTTTTTGCCAAGATGCAGGAAAACACACAGAAAGGCAGGGCACAGAATGAAAGCATTTTTGATACTTGAAGATGGAACCGTTTTTGCAGGACAAAGCATTGGTTCTACGCGCGAAGTTATCAGCGAAATTGTATTTAATACCTCTATGACAGGATATCTTGAGGTTCTCACAGATCCTTCCTATGCAGGACAGGCAGTGGTTATGACATATCCTTTGATCGGAAATTATGGAATTACACCAGATATGGAATCCGCTCGTCCGTGGCCGGATGGATATATTGTAAGAGAACTTTCCCGCAGCGCAAGTAATTTCCGCTGTGAGGGAACGATTCAGGATTTCCTTGTAAAACATGATATTCCGGGAGTTGCGGGTATTGATACCCGTGCACTTACAAAGATTCTCCGTGAAAAGGGAACCATGAACGGAATGATCACAACCAATGAGAATTACAATCTTGATGAGATCATTCCAAAGCTTCAGGCATACACAACCGGAAATGTGGTTGATAAGGTGACCTGCAGCGAGAAAAAAGTATTAAAAGGCAACGGAAAGAAAGTTGCACTGCTTGATCTGGGTGCAAAAAATAATATTGCAAAATCTTTGAATGCCCGTGGATGCGAAGTGACCATTTATCCGGCACACACCAGCGCAGAAGAAATTCTTGCGACCAATCCGGACGGCATCATGCTCAGTAATGGACCTGGAGATCCAAAGGAATGTACAGAGATTATTGCAGAGATCAAGAAGTTATATGACAGCAATGTACCGATTTTTGCAATCTGTCTTGGACATCAGCTGATGGCACTTGCAACAGGTGCAGATACGCATAAGATGAAATACGGACACCGTGGTGGAAATCATCCGGTGAAGGATTTAGCAACCAACCGTGTTTACATTTCTTCCCAGAACCATGGATATGTTGTAGATACAGATACACTCGACCCGGCTGTGGCAAAGCCTGCATTTGTCAATGTTAACGATGGTACGAACGAGGGTCTTGAATATATTGGAAAGAACATTTTTACCGTGCAGTTCCATCCGGAGGCCTGCCCTGGACCACAGGATTCTGCGTACTTGTTTGACCGTTTTATTGAGATGATGGAGCAAAGCACATTATAGACGATGGGAGGAAATCAATAATGCCAAGAAATCATGATATCAAAAAAGTATTAGTTATCGGTTCCGGTCCAATCGTAATTGGACAGGCAGCAGAGTTCGATTATGCCGGAACACAGGCATGCCGTTCCTTGAAAGAGGAGGGCGTAGAAGTTTGTCTTGTAAATTCAAACCCGGCAACCATTATGACAGACAAGCAGATTGCAGATCAGGTATACATTGAGCCATTGACTGCAGATGTTTTAAAAGAGATTATTATCAAAGAAAAACCGGACAGTATTCTTCCGACACTTGGAGGACAGGCTGGTCTGAACCTTGGTATGGAGCTGGCAGAGTCCGGTTTCTTAGAGGAACACAATGTAAAGCTGATCGGTACGACTGCTGAGACAATTTTTAAGGCAGAGGACCGTCAGGCATTCAAAGATACGATGGAGAAGATTGGGGAGCCGTGTGCAGCTTCTCAGGTTGTAAATACCGTAGAGGACGGTATTAAATTTACAAATACCATCGGATATCCGGTTGTACTTCGTCCTGCTTTCACACTTGGCGGAAGCGGCGGCGGTATCGCACACAACGAGCAGGAATTGATTGATATCTTAAGCAACGGACTTCGTCTCAGCCGTGTGGGAGAAGTTTTGGTTGAGCGTTGCATCGCAGGATGGAAAGAAGTCGAGTACGAAGTAATGCGTGATGCAAACGGCAACTGTATTACCGTATGTAACATGGAGAATATCGATCCGGTCGGTGTGCATACCGGTGATTCTATTGTAGTTGCACCATCCCAGACATTGGGCGACAAAGAGTATCAGATGCTTCGAAGCTCCGCTTTGAACATTATTGATGAATTGAAGATTACGGGAGGATGTAACGTACAGTACGCATTGAACCCGGATTCTTTTGAATATTGTGTTATCGAGGTTAACCCGCGAGTATCCCGTTCTTCTGCACTTGCATCAAAAGCAACTGGATATCCGATTGCAAAGGTTACCGCAAAGATTGCATTGGGTTACACACTTGATGAAATTAAAAATGCGATTACACAGAAGACATATGCGAGTTTTGAGCCAATGCTTGACTACTGCGTAGTTAAGATTCCAAGACTTCCATTTGATAAATTCCTGACTGCAAAGAGAACATTAAGTACACAGATGAAAGCGACCGGCGAGGTTATGAGTATCTGTGACAACTTTGAAGGTGCACTGATGAAAGCCATCCGTTCTCTCGAGCAGCATGTAGACAGTCTTATGTCCTACGATTTCAGCGGATTGTCCGATGAAGAACTGGATGCACAGCTTCATGTAATAGATGACCGCAGAATCTGGGTGATCGCAGAAGCATTACGCCGTGGCGTATCTTACGATCACATTTACGAGATTACAAAGATCGACCGCTGGTTTATCGATAAGCTTGCAATTATTACCGAGATGGAGCAGCGCTTGAAGACCGAGAAACTTACCGTTGAACTGCTGAAAGAAGCAAAGAGAATTGAGTTCCCGGACAATGTGATTGCAGAACTTACTGGAAAAACCGAAGAAGAAATCAAGCAGATGCGTTACGCAAACGGCATTGTTGCTGCTTATAAGATGGTAGATACCTGTGCAGCAGAGTTCGCAGCAGAGACACCATATTATTACAGTGTATACGGAAGTGAGAATGAGGCAGTAGAGACCAATCCACAGAAGAAAGTTCTTGTTCTCGGTTCCGGACCAATCCGTATTGGACAGGGTATCGAGTTCGATTTCTGTTCTGTGCATTGTACATGGGCCTTTGCAAAAGAAGGTTGGGAGACCGTTATTATCAATAATAACCCGGAGACGGTTTCTACTGACTTTGATATTGCTGACAAACTGTATTTTGAGCCACTTACCGCAGAAGATGTGGAGAGCATTGTAAATATTGAAAAGCCGGATGGGGCTGTTGTTCAGTTCGGTGGACAGACTGCTATTAAGCTGACAGAAGCATTGATGAAGATGGGCGTTCCGATTCTTGGAACAAAGGCAGAAGATGTCGATGCGGCTGAGGACCGTGAGCTTTTCGATGAGATTCTGGAAAAGACGCATATTCCAAGAGCTGCAGGTGGAACGGTATTTACCGCAGAAGAAGCAAAAGAAGTTGCAAATCGTTTAGGATATCCGGTACTTGTTCGTCCGTCTTACGTACTTGGTGGACAGGGCATGAAGATTGCTTTCAATGATGAAGAAATCGAAGAATTTATTGGTATCATCAACCGTATTGCGCAGGATCATCCAATTCTTGTAGATAAATATTTGCAGGGTAAGGAAATCGAAGTTGATGCCGTATGTGATGGAACAGATATTCTTATCCCCGGTATTATGGAGCATATTGAGCGTACCGGTGTGCACTCCGGAGACAGTATTTCCGTATATCCGGCTCCTACGATCAGTGAGAAAGTAAAAGAGACGATTGTAGAATATACCAAGCGCCTGGCGCAGGCACTGCATGTTGTCGGATTGATCAACATTCAGTTTATTGCGATGAACGAAGAAGTTTATGTTATCGAGGTAAACCCTCGTTCATCCAGAACAGTTCCTTACATCAGTAAGGTAACCGGAATTCCAATCGTAGACCTTGCTACAAAGGTGATTATTGGAAATACAATCCGCGGACTTGGCTATGAGCCGGGACTGGCACCGGTTGCAGATTATATTGCAATCAAAATGCCGGTATTCTCATTCGAGAAGTTGCGTGGTGCGGAAATCAGCCTTGGACCTGAGATGAAATCTACAGGTGAGTGTCTTGGTATTGCAAAGAGCTTTAATGAGGCACTGTACAAAGCGTTCCTTGGCGCAGGCGTACAGCTTCCAAAGCATAAGCAGATGATCATGACTGTAAAAGATGCAGACAAGCCGGAAGCCGTAGGTGTGGCAAAGCGTTTTGAGGCACTTGGATATAAGATCTATGCAACAAGAAGCACTGCAAAATACTTGCAGGAGCATGGTGTGAATGCACTTCGTGTAAACAAGATTTCACAGGAATCACCGAATGTAATGGATCTGATCCTTGGACACAAGATCGATCTTGTAATCGATACACCGACACAGGGCAATGGAGACAAGACAAGAGATGGTTTCCTGATTCGTCGAAACGCAATTGAGACTGGTGTTTACTGTATTACAGCAATGGATACAGCAAATGCGTTGGCTCGTTCTTTGGAGACAGCAAACGGACAGCTTACCCCGGTAGATATTGCTACAGTAAAAAATATCTAAATTTATTTCATAGGCTGTTGTACTGAGAATTACTTGGTACGACAGCTTTCTTGTTTTGTTAGATGTAAGCGATTATGAATCACGATTAAGCTTACTTTAAGGAAGTCTTAACTTGTAACCATTATAAGGCTATGATAAAATAATACAGTATGAAAGAAAAAAGCTTTATTAAACAAAATAAAAACAAAATAATTTGTTTTATTGTAACATTATTACTTGCTGCGTTTACCATATATGCAGTATTCAGCGGGGGAGGCATTTCGTTCGATGAACTCATGACATGTATAAAGAACGCTTCCTGGCCGGAACTTATTCTTGCGATGCTCAGTATGCTCGGCTTCATTTATTTTGAAGGAGAGGCAATTCGTGTGATTGTTGCCCATATGGGCTATCCGACGAAACGCAGTCATGGTTTTGTCTATTCGGCTGCAGATGTATATTTTTCAGCAATTACACCATCTGCATCAGGTGGACAACCAGCCAGTGCCTTTTTTATGATGAGGGATGGCATGCCGGGAGCAGCAGTTATGACCGCACTTTTGGTAAACCTGATCATGTATACGCTGGCAGTTGTTACCATAGGATTGGTTGATGTGATATTTTTCCCTAAGATATTTTTGAATTTTACGTGGGCAGGCAAACTTCTCATTATAGGAGGCGGATTGATTCTGTCGGGATTTGCAATTCTGTTTTATTTGCTGCTTAAGAAACCACAGATCATAAAGGCGGCCGGAATGGGTATTGCATCGTTGTTGCGAAAGTTGAGATGTCATAAGCTTGCAGATAAAATTGAAAAAAAGATGGAATCTGCATTGGAAGAATATGGACAGTGTGTGGAGGTAGTTCTTGGCGGAAAGAGTATGATGGTGAAAGCATATATTCTTAACTTGCTGCAAAGACTTTCACAGATTGTTGTTACACTGTTTACTTATATGGCAATGCATGGAGAGTGGCATAATCTGCCGAAGCTTTTTGCAACCCAGATTTATGTGGTACTTGGATCAAACTGTGTGCCGATTCCGGGAGGTGTCGGAGTCGCAGATTATCTTATGCTGAAAGGCTATAAACAGTTGATGACAAAGGGAGAGGCATATCGGCTTGAGATTCTGAGCAGGGGGATATCCTTTTATGTCTGTATGATCATCAGCATGGTGGCTGTTGCAATCGGTTATATCGTAATCAAAAGAAAAAAGAGTTTGGAGAAAAGAAAATGATTGGATTTTATGACTATACGGTGATTTTGACTTATTTGTCAATTTTATCAGGAACGACAGGCATTATATTATGTCTGAATGGAATCGGACACCCATATCTGGGAATGTTCTTTTTACTGTTTTCGGGATTGTGCGATACTTTTGACGGAAAAGTTGCCAGAACAAAGAAAAATCGTACAGAGAAGATGAAGAAATTTGGAATACAAATCGATTCCTTATCAGATCTGATTGCATTTGGCGTACTTCCGGCCTGCATTGGAATTGCACTGTTACGTTGTGGATTGCGTACACAGATGCCATTTGGATTTACTCGTTTTATATTCGAAAAAAATCCAATGTTAGTGCAGATTATTCTTACCATTATTGCGGTTTTGTATGTGCTTGCTGCAATGATTCGACTTGCCTATTTCAACGTTATGGAAGAAGAAGGGGAGAACAAGGATGAAAAAGGCGAGAAGATATACATGGGACTTCCGGTAACTTCCGCTGCTCTTATATTTCCGGCAGTGTTGCTGGTACATATTCTGGTCAGAGCGGATCTGACATTGTTGTATTTTGGCGTGATGATTGTGACCGGATTGCTGTTTATCTGTAAATTTCATATTAAAAAACCAAAAGGCAAGGGAATTGCAGTTTTAGTGTTACTTGGAATTCTGGAATTTATCATATTGATACTGGTACTTACAAAAATCAAAGGATAGGAAAAACAGATGGAAACACTTGAGTTTTTATACCATACAGTCCCGGGAAGATTGTTACTTAAGGGATTAATACAGCCAAAAGTATCCCGGATTTGTGGAAGATTTTTGGACTCGCCTGGTTCAAAATATCTGATCAAATCTTTTGTAAAGAAAAATAATGTTGATTTATCGGATTATGAATTACAGGACATTCACAGCTTTAATGATTTTTTCTCCAGAAAAATAAAGCCGGGAAGAAGAACGATTGATGAAAATCCGTCACACATGATCGCACCGTGTGACGGACTTTTGTCTGTATGGAAAATAAATGATAAAACCATACTACCAGTGAAGCAGAGTCATTATACGTTAGAGTCTCTTCTTCGGAATAAAAAGCTTGCGGAACAATACAAGGATGGTTATTGTTTTGTATACCGGCTTTGTGTAAATCACTATCACAGGTATTGTTATGCAGATTCTGGAAAGAAGAGCGGAAACGTATTTCTTCCGGGAGTCCTTCACACGGTTCGCCCTATTGCGCTTGCAGAAGAACAGGTGTTCTGTGAGAACAGCAGGGAGTATACCTTGATTCGCACAAATAAATTTAAGACTATTTTACAGATGGAAGTTGGAGCAATGCTTGTCGGTCGCATTGTTAACTACGAAGGTCGGGGAAGTGCTGTCAGAGGAAAAGAAAAGGGTATGTTCCAGTATGGAGGATCTACCATTATTGTCCTGACACAGAAAGACGTTGTAAATGTCAGACAGGATCTTCTTATACAAGCACAGCAAGGACAGGAGACTGCAGTAAAAATGGGAGAGATGGTAGGATATGTTAAAGAAAATTGAAAAAATATTGCCTGGATATGCATTCGTGCCATTGCTTTCGGCGCTTTTGGTCAATATGGCAGTTTATGTAGGCGTAGCGCAACTTCGGGGAATTTTAAAATTTTATTCGCTGGAACTTCCAATCGACCGGAAGATTCCGTTTGTAGCTCCGTTTGTTTTGTTTTATGTACTTGCATTTGCACAGTGGGTAATCAATTATATATTGATTGCACGAGAAGGAAAAGAATTTTGTTATCGTTTTGCGATTGGAGATATTCTTGCAAAAGTAATCTGTTTTTTCTTTTTTTTATTTTATCCTACAACGCTTGCACGGCCAGAAGTAAATGGGACAGGTTTTTGCGAATGGCTGGTACGTTTTATTTATCAGATGGATGCTCCGGTTAATTTATTTCCTTCGATTCATTGTCTGGAAAGCTGGTGTGCGATTCATGCTGCATTTGCAATGAAAAAAATGCCAAAATGGTATCGCCTGGTTACTGTAATCATGTCTCTGGGGGTATTTGCATCAACACTATTTATTAAGCAGCATGTTATACTGGATATGTTTGGGGGAATTGTAGTTTTCGAAATTGGATATTTTTTTGCCGGGAAGATCGTTCCGCGCTTACGAAAAAAAGTATCATAGCATTTGCTATGATACTTTTTTATTTCGACGTTGCAAATCCTCACGAATCTGTTCTGTCAGAATCTTTAATTTGTCATCCGGGAAAAAGTGATTTAATGTTTCTTTGTCCATTTGGACACGGTTATCCATTGTTTTCATGATATCAGTAATTTGTAAATATTTGTAAACATGATCCTGGCGGAGATCATAAATCTGATTGTCTGACAGCCGTAGAATGACCGGACGCATAAAATCTTTTGTGTTTTCTATGAGAACGATTCCCTTATCTCCCGAAGATAAATCAATACTGGCAGCCTGTGGCACAATATGAATACATTCGGCAAGAACCGAGGTAATATCTGGTGGAAAATGATCGGTATCTTTTTCGAAAGTGCGCATGGCCATGATTTCCGAAACAGGATCGTGTCCAACACTCATGGCGGTCAATTGGTCAAACTGATCGGCCACTCTTAATATTTGAACCATCTGTTGTAATTCATCGTCCGGTCTGGCAGTAAATTTTTCTGGAAAATCGGCATATACGTAAGCCTGCATCAAGGCTAGTGACCGAGAAAAAAATTCGAAATCATTACGATACATAGAAAGTGGTTCTAACCCACGCTCCAATGCTTTTTGAATAATATCCCGGTCTGCGGCAGATAATTCGTTGCTTTTTTCTAATGTTGCTTTTGGTACATGCAGATAGCCAATATCATACAGCAATGCGGCTGTGATCATAGCCATCTGTTTTTGTGGAGCAAATTTCAATTGTGCAGACATCATGGCAACAAGAATTGCAGTGCTGATGGCATGCTTGTATACAAAATCTTCACCACTTCGCAGGTTCTGGTTGAAATTTACGCGATGGTTCAGGTTGCAGTAATGCTTCATGATATCTGCAAGAAGTGCAGGAAGTGAAGCAATTTTTTTGCGCTTTTCGATTGTTGAAAAACACTCGCGTAGTTTGAACATGTAAATAGTCTGTAATTGTTCGAATTCCAAATCTTCACGGGAAAGTGGTGGAACCGGCTCCGCAGGTTCGAGAATATAGATGCCAAATAATCCAAAGTTCCGAATGCTGACAATACCAGGCGCGGTCAGAGCGGAATTGCGGTCGTAGAGAAGTACACCGTTTTTATTATAGATTGGTTTTGCAAGGCGCATGCCGGCTTTTAAGTCATCTGTTTTTACAAATTTCATAGTTTATACCTTCCCTTTAATTAGCTGCGGCACCCCCCCATGCGGCGCTCAAAAAAACAGTCAGAAAATAACGTTTATAACTATTTCTAATATAGCATATAATGGTAAATTATGCAATGAGAGTAAAAGAGGTCATCTTTTTTTCGGTCATAAGACGAAAATAGATTGATTTTAAGCGAAAAATGTGGTAATATAAACATTGTTAAAAAATAAACAATCTTGGTAATATTGCCAAAAAGGTAATAATATCTTGCAAAATAAAGCAAAATAATATATAATTGTTATCGGTTAAAATTATTTATAATCATTATTAAATATATGAGAGGTAAAAACAATGGACGCTTTAAACAAAAAGACTATTGAAGACATTGATGTTAACGGTAAAAGAGTTCTTGCTCGCTGTGACTTCAATGTTCCGCTTAAAGATGGTGAAATCACCAATGATAAGAGAATTGTAGCTGCTCTTCCTACTATTAAGTATTTGATGGAGCACGGTGCAAAAGTTATTCTTTGCTCACATCTTGGCAGACCTAAGGGCGAATACAAGCCTGAATTCAGCCTTGCTCCTGTTGCTAAAAGACTTTCAGAGTATCTTGGTGTTGAAGTTAAGCTTGCTGAGGATCCTGAAGTTGTAGGTGCTAATGCAAAAGCTATGGCAAGTGAACTTAAAGACGGCGAAGTAATGCTTCTTGAAAATGTAAGATACAGAGCTGAAGAAACAAAGAATGAAGAAAACTTCTCAAAGGAACTTGCTTCTCTTGCTGATGTTTTTGTAAACGACGCATTTGGTACTGCTCATAGAGCACACTGCTCAAATGTAGGTGTTACCAAATATGTAGATACTGCTGTTGTTGGTTACTTGATGCAGAAAGAAATTGATTTCCTTGGAAATGCAGTAAATAATCCGGAGAGACCATTTGTTGCAATCCTCGGTGGTGCCAAAGTTTCTTCCAAAATTCCGGTAATTGAGAACCTTTTGGATAAAGTAGATACTTTGATTATCGGTGGTGGAATGGCATATACATTTATGGCTGCTCATGGTGAGCCGGTTGGTAAATCTCTTTTGGAAGAGGATTACAAACAGTATGCACTTGACATGGAGAAGAAAGCAGAAGAAAAAGGTGTTAAACTTTTGATTCCTGTAGATAATATAGTAGCGGATGATTTCTCAAACGACGCAAACTTCAAAGTTGTTGAGCGCGGTGGTATTCCGGATGACATGGAAGGTCTGGATATCGGACCTAAGACATGCAAATTGTTTGCAGATGCCATCAAAGGCGCAAAGACAGTTGTTTGGAACGGACCGATGGGCGTATTCGAAAACCCAACACTTGCAAAAGGTACAATCGCAGTTGCTAAAGCATTAGCAGAAACAGATGCTACAACAATCATCGGTGGTGGTGATTCCGCAGCAGCAGTAAATCAGTTAGGCTTTGCAGATAAGATGAGCCACATTTCAACAGGTGGCGGCGCATCACTTGAATTCCTTGAAGGAAAGGACCTTCCGGGTATTTGCGCACTTCAGGATAAAGACTAATATATTTATTTTACGAGGTAAAACATAATGAAAAAGGATTTAAGAAAAGCTATTATTGCTGGTAACTGGAAAATGAATAATACTCCGGCTCAAACTACTGCTCTTATTAACGAAATGAAGCCGCTTGTAGCTGACGCTGATTGCGAAGTTGTACTTTGCGTTCCTTTTGTTGATATTCCTGCCGCAGTTGAAGCTGCAAAGGGTTCTAACATTAAAATCGGTGCTGAAAATGTTCACTTTAAAGACAGCGGTGCTTTCACCGGTGAAGTTTCAGCAGATATGCTTCTTGAACTCGGTGTTGAATATGTAGTAATCGGCCACAGCGAAAGAAGAACATATTTCGGCGAAACAGACCAGACTGTTAACCTCAGAACTCTTAAGGCTCTTGAAAAGGGATTAAAGCCAATCATCTGTGTTGGTGAAACTCTTGAGCAAAGAGAACTCGGTTATACAGAAACACTTCTTAAGTATCAAACAAAAATGGCTCTTACAAATGTAACTGCTGACCAACTTAAGAATGTAGTTATCGCTTACGAGCCTGTATGGGCTATCGGTACAGGTGTTAGGCAGATGAGGGCAACGGTTTTGTTCGTGCGGCAATTGCTGAAGCTTACGGTGCAGATGTAGCTGAAACAGTTACAATTCAGTATGGCGGTTCAATGAATGCCAAGAATGCAGATGAGCTTACATCAAAAGTTAATGTTGATGGCGGTCTTATCGGCGGTGCTTCACTTAAAGCACAGGATTTCTCGGTTATCGTTAAAGCAGCAAGCAAGTAATTATAAATTTATGGGTGGGTGTGTTTCGGCATACCCACTTTTTGTGAAAAACAATATGGAGGAAAAGTTATGAAAAAACCTGTTGTATTATGTATAATGGACGGTTATGGCAAAAATGACAGCGATTACGGAAACGCAATTGCAATGGCAAAAAAGCCAAACCTTGACAGACTTATGGCACAGTATCCTATGACATATATTGGTGCAAGCGGGCTTGATGTAGGTCTTCCTAACGGGCAAATGGGCAACTCTGAAGTTGGGCATACAAATATCGGTGCCGGCAGAGTAGTATATCAGCCGCTTACAAGAATTACCAAGGCATTTGAAGACGGCGAAGCAGAAAAAAATCCTGCACTTAAAGGTGCTATGGATAATGCAAAGGGCAAAGCACTTCACCTTATCGGCCTTGTTTCACCTGGCGGCGTACATTCACACATAGAGCATCTTTATCATCTTCTTCAAATGGCAAAGAACAACGGTGTGGAAAATGTATATGTTCACGCTCTTCTTGACGGCCGTGATGTTGCGCCTGCATCTGCTGTTGAATATCTTGCAGAACTTGAAGATAAAATGGCTGAAATCGGCGTTGGTAAAATCGCATCTGTAATGGGTAGATTTTATGCAATGGACCGTGATAATATTTGGGACAGAGTTGAAAAAGCTTATGCTGCAATAGTTTACGGTGAGGGTATCCAGGCTGACAATGCAGTTGATGCAGTTAAGGCTTCATATGAAACCGTTGATGAAGACGGAAAGCATCTTACAGATGAATTTGTAATTCCGACTGTAATCGGCGGCAGTGAGGGCAGAGTAAAGGCTGATGACAGCGTTATATTCT
>ERZ780198.1070-NODE-1070-length-26945-cov-3.778617_pt1 | contig 26945 bp, 27 predicted proteins | sample MGYA00510979_ERZ780198 | MGnify/ENA primary metagenome ERZ780198 (study PRJEB29588, sample SAMEA2158039) | human gut metagenome | biome: human gut; feature: human-associated habitat; material: faeces | place: Denmark | collected 2008/2010 ...
TTCTCATCCAGAAGAGGGGCATCCTAGATTCAAAAGGGGAATTACGTCTACGCGGAGAGTCAGAACGGTATCTCCCTCTCCGATCTCCGTAATGTCATGAGCCACCTTCAGGCCTGCAAGCGACACCTTTGCTTCCCGACGCTGTTTCGCGAGCTCTTCCTCCTTCTTCTCCTTCTCCTCCTGCACCTTCTTATCAGCTTCCTTATTAACATCAGATGATGTAGTTGAACTCTGTGACGCTTTGCCAAGAATTACATTAATTCCCCAGCCTATAGAGCCCTGAAGCGGCTTGCCCTGTGCAACCGCAATCCCCATCGGAAGTGCTCCTATTATCACGGCAGCAAGTACCGTAACAACAATCCTTCCAAGATACCGCGGTCTGAAGAACCTGAAAGCAAATCCAAGCATTATTCCGGCACAGAATATTCCGGCTATTACCGTATCATAAAAATGCACTGCAATCGTCATGGCAAAATTGAGTGCAAAGCCCACAAGATACCATGAAGAATCGACATGCCATTTTTTCTTGAGAAGCCCTTCATCAATCTCTGTCTTACGCACTTCAAAAAACTTTATTGCAAAGTAAACTGCCGGAAGTATGAACAGCATACCGTATTCCTGCGGAAGTGCTCCGAGATATCTCCTCGTACATTCAAGATTGTATATGTCATACCCCGCATATACCAGACATCCGGCGTATGCCGCATATCTTGAACGGCAGATGCCCTTTATGAAAAGCAGCAGCATTATATAAATATAAAATGTCTGCGTGAATCCGAACACTCTCAGAAGCACGTATGTATCAATGCCAAATACCTTGTGCATGTAGAATATAATGCAGTGATACCCGAACGGATACACGCCCGCCGCAAATATATTATTCTCGTCCATTGCATTTATCCAGTAATTGTGTACCGGAAGGTCTGAGAACGCATAACCGTACAGATTGGCATAATTCTGACCGTACACCCACACAAGACATGTTGCCAGTGTTGCAAATAGCAGTGTTTCTATAAGATTATTCTTTACGAATGAAAATATTTTCCTGATAAGGCGCCCAAACTGCGTGTATAAAGACCTAAACAGCATTTTAACAAATGTTTTGAACCCGATAATTCCCTCAAGCCCCTTATGAAGCACCGTAAGTCCGGCAATTATACGTTCAAGCACTCTGTTCAGTTCCTCATTTTCAGATACCTTTCCTTTTCTGAGAACCTTTATGATATATGCAAGTGCAGCAATTCCTACAGCAGCCGTAATCAGCGTTATGCGGTTTGCAATATGCATAAGCTCAAGAGCAAACACTATGTGCATTATATAGAAATTACCAATTGTAAAATATACCATGAACCGTTCCAGCGCTCTCCTGTCACGTACTTTTCGGTGAAAAAACAACGCCGGTATGCCCACCGTAATAACAGAATACAGTGCAAATATTCCGGTCATCTGTAATATTGTAAGCATTGTCATTGACATCTTAAAATCCGAGCTCCATTTCTGCCATTTATATTTGTGCCGTTTATCAGTTAAAAACCCTTATCAGCTCAAGAGTCTCTTTGCCTATAGTAATCTGCGACCTGCGCAGACCCTCCATTGTCTCAAAGAACTTCTCTCTGTCTCTTGCTTCATAATAAAGCTTAAGCATGCATTTGTAAGGAATCAGGCTGTCCGGATATTCCGAATTACCGACCACGCACCAGCGCTCAGCCCTGTCATATTCCTTCATCTCAGTAAGCCTCATGCTTATCATTCCGTAATATTCAGGCGTGAACTGCGATTTGTCAGCCGCATATAGAACCGCACCTATCTCATCCAGCATATCCGTATATGTCTTCTGCTCCATACCGGCAAGCACCTTCTGCTCAAGCACCATATTCATGTAGTCTATAGCCATGCAGCAGTATTTTGCACAGTTTTCGTCCCTTTTACCGATTTCAATATAAATCCTGCGGACAGTGTCCCTGAACCTGCCAAGCTCATCACGAAGCGCCGTTGCCGCATAATGCGACGTCTCTGAATCCGCACTGTTAAGTGCAAGCGATATCGCCGCAAGCGATTGGCTTACATCACCGCGCAGGACATTCAGCATCAGCGTTCTTAAGCTTCTGTAGTCACTGATGGCAACCGCCTCCTCAAATGACGTTATGTTAAGCTCTCTTTCCTCATCCGCTCTTGCAAATGTCTCTGCCCTGTCCTTGCTGAACATAACCCCCGACAGATCCGCGTCTTTTCTGAAAAATATCCTTCCGGCAGCAAGTGCGGTAATGTAACATGCAAAGCCTGCAGCCGGGCACAAAAGAAACATCGCCGACAAGAGCAGATATCTTTTTCTTCCTCCCGGTATGTGCTGTCTTATCTTTGTATTAGGCACAATAACCAGCCCCCACACCAGGAACGCAAGCGTACATATGCAGTTTACCGCCAGTATTATTATCAGCGTATACGAACTCATGCACCCATCTCCTCAGGTATCTCATATTGGTAGCCCGCCTCGGCAATTCTGTGTTCAACATACCGCATGCCGTCAGCGTCCGTGCTCGCAAGCATTATATACAGGCATCCGTCTCCGGCATCCCCCATATAATCGGTATTACGGATAATACGTTCAAGGCTCTCGCCGGCTTTGGCAATCCCGCCGTCCCCCGCGTCAACCTTTATAAATGAACATTCTGCAAGCCCTCTTCTGCGTGCATTAACAAATGCCCCTGCAAGCGATGTAAATGCATCCTTCTCAAGAATATGTGTGCCGCTTATATATCTCTGCCCCGCAAGAATACTCATATATCTGTCCGCACGCACTACCGAATTCTGCGTCAGCGAGCCTATTATCTTAAGCCTGTTTGCCATGCTCAGATTCATGCGTTCAAACGGAATATCCCACAGCATGACAATAAGCTTCATAACTCCCTCTGACCTGATTGCAAGAGCCATCATAGGAAGCCCCTCCTCAAGCCTTCTGTTCACAAATACCCTGTCTGCGGCAAAATCCTCATACATGTTCTTATATGACCTGAACTCTATAGAATTGCCAAGCTGTCTGGCCGTCTTTGATGTAAATGATATCAGGCGCGCGAAGTTCTCATTGGACACCGTGTATATGGCTACATCACGGCTTTCCATAAGCCTTGACACAACCTCAGCGGCATAGAACAGAACCTCCTCAGGCTCGTATTTGTCAAGTGAGGACGTAATCTCATATATCTTACCCATGCTGTCACTCTGGTTGACTATCTGACGCTCCATCTCATTCTTAAGCTTTACGTTGGTTCTGTTTATCTCCTCAATGTCCCTGAGCCTGTGCTTAAGGTATTCAATCTCATCGTCCTTATCCCTCTTAAGCACAACGAGCCGGTCTCTCAGATATCCTACCGCAAGTCCGAGTATTACAAGCTGCGCTATCCATACATAAGTATTGTAATCAACAATTACCTCAAGGCCGCTCTTAGTATACATCTGCCTGAAGCAGTATCCGGCAACCGCAAGTATCGCAGAAAATGTTGCCTGCTGCTGTCCGTATATGATTGCAAACAGAAGCACATACAGAAGATAGCTGTCGAGCTTTCCGAAGAACTGGCTTCCCACCGCCCTGTTATTAATCATGAAAAATGGTATAAAGCATATCATATTTTCAATAAACGGAACAAATGTCTTAAGAATGGACTTAAGAGATGCTGCTATCTGCTGCGACCTGCTCAGCTGCTCCGCCTTTTTTGTGATGTATCTTCCCGGATTCTTATTAACCGCCTTAATTACCGCCTCTGCGCACTCCTTTGTGCCTGAGAATATTGCAAATGTAAACTCCTCGGCATAGTCATGCACCTCAAGCTCCTCAACCCATATGACATCCTCTGAATCGTCATATACTACAGGAACCCTTCTGCCAAAGGCTGCATTTATCATATCAATCATATCACTGTACGATATGTGGCTGTTGGTAGTTACGGTATACACAGGATATCTGCACTTTTCTGCTGTAAATATATTATAGAGGAACCATACAGCATCCGGCAGTGCAAGCAGTGATACATCCGTGCCCGGGCAGTGAATCTGTCCGTCCTCAAGCATCTCAACACATGCTCTTGAACATACATCCCGTACCTCCTGCGCATTCTTCGGCACAAAGCAGATATTCTCAGCTCTTGCAACTATTATATCCATTCCGGTTGCAATCCTGTAATTGGCACATGTTGTCTCACCCTGACGCACCGATCTTGCCTTGATAACTGCAGCATTCTCCTGTGATGCCTGAGTCATATCTGCCCTGTATACCTCCTCAGAGGACAGATATACAAACCTTCCCCGTCCGAGCCTTGAATATGCCGCAAGCATGTTGCCAAGTGCTGCCGTGTAAGCCACCTGTGCATCCTCAAGTCCGTTCCAGTCAAACGAATCATCATATGCCCCCGCAAATATCGTAAGATCCGGCATTATGCTCTCAAACACATCCTTCATGCACGTGTTGTCATACTCAAATATATATTTTTCATATACATGTCTGTAATGCGTACGCTTACTGCTCATCAGGGCAAATACCCTGTGTCCTTCCTTATTAAGCTTATCGGCTATCGCGCCTGTAATCCTGTTCGCATCACCAATCAATAATACTTTCATTATTCCACCCGATTAAATGTTGAGTTATATTAATTATTCCGGGGCAAAAACCCCGGCTGTGCTGCAAGCTGCCTGACAAATGCATTGACATCTGCCAGCGCCTCTTCTACTGATATACCATACTCCGAAGCAAGCTGCATTGCAATCTCTTCTGCCGTTTTATTCCCGATAAATCCCCTGAATATCTCCGCACCGCTGTCATTGACCGGAACCGGAGGCGTATATCTGTCAGGTGTCTGTGCGCATTTGATTATCCACCATGTTCCTGCCGCATGCTCCAATGCATATTCCGAATTAAATGCCATAATTACCAGCCCCTCTGTATCAAGCTTTATTGTGCATATTGTATCATATTCGGACCGCATTTGTATATTACTTGTCAATTGACAATGCATGATGTTTTTTATAGTATGATATGAGTATCAGATGCAGATTTTGCACTCCTATTCATGCATCTGGATTACTATATTGGTGAGGATTTTAGTTTATATGGAAAAACGTGAATTAAATGACGATGAAAAATATATGAAGGAAGCCATAAAGCAGGCGCGCAAAGCCTACAAAATCGGGGAATCTCCCATCGGCTGTGTGATTGTGTATCAGAATAAGATTATTGCCCGCGGCTACAACCGCCGCAATATCGACAAGACTACTCTCGGACATGCCGAGATTACGGCAATCAGAAAGGCAAGTAAAGTTATCGGTGACTGGCGCCTTGAGGACTGCACAATATATGTCACTCTTGAGCCATGCCAGATGTGTGCCGGAGCCATCGTTCAGGCAAGAATTCCCCGCGTTGTGATTGGCGCCATGAACCCCAAAGCCGGATGTGCAGGCTCAGTCCTGAATCTGCTTGAGATACCGCAGTTCAACCACCAGTGTGATGTAGAACGCGGCGTACTTGCAGACGAATGCTCCGGGCTTATGTCATCATTTTTCAGGGAACTCAGGGAGCAGAAGAAAAAAAACGACAATTAAAAACAAATTGCAGCTTGTGTTTTACCATACGCTGCTCTGCTACAATCAACTCAAAGCATATATTCTGCAATTCAACAACGTAAGTTGATCTGATTTCTAGTCTTCATTCAATGAATTCTATGCTTTTGCAACTCACTTAACATTTTTATAGCATAGTGCATTGGACGGATGATGGGTAACTACGATGACCTTCGTGATGTGATTGTCATATTCATCATGCCGTATGATGACGGTGACAGGACGATATTTCTGTATACAGGCGGGACGAAAGGACATCCGACAGAACAGCTGCGTCAGCTATTACACTATATGGAGAACTCTGTTGCAAAGAACGCCTGCACAAAAGAGTTGCAGGAGCTTCATAAGATGGTGGTGGCTGTCAAGCAGGATGGAGAGGTAGGTCTTGCATATATGAAGAGTTTTGAGATTGAGGAGAAGATCCGACAGGAGGGTATCGAAGAAGGGCGATTGGAAGGCGAAGTTAATGGAACAATCCGCACATGCCGCAGGCTTGGACAGACCGATGAGCAGATTATAGCGTTGCTTCAGGAAGATTCCAACCTTACAAGACAACAGGCTGAGGAGGCATTGGCGAAGTACTCTTCCAATTAATGTTGGTCTTGTTATAATTAAATATTGCATTTTATTAACAATTGATATCAGGTATCTGCATTCTTTATTACGGAGTTTTTAGATTGCAGATACCTGATATTTTTAAGAATATTTTAAATTATTTTTTCAGAAAAAATGACTGGAATAAACACTTTTCGACATATAGTTGTCATATGTTTGTAATTTTTCAATATATAGTGTGTGACAGTCATTGGTACACAACATTAAATAATTCAGTCACACTTACTGTCACATCTTGAAATTATAGTTTCTTCAATTTATAATGGACATATACCAAAAACATTATATCAGCTTGTTATTACATGCCACAAATCAATGTACTTTCAAGCTGTATCAAAGGAGGAAATTAAAATATGAAAATTAAAAATATTGTCGCCGTATGTATGAGTATTGTGTCAATTATTGCTATAGCAGGATGCGGTACTGCCACAACAGACTCAGCAAATAATTCATCAAATAATTCAATAAGCCAGGAAACGATTGCGCAGAGTACAGTTCAGCCTACTACAGTGGTTGTGACCGAAGCGGCAACAGAGGCTACAACTCAGGACGTAGGTCTGGTTCCTCCTAATTATAAGATTCCTAAAAATTGTAAAGTATTGGCATATTCAAAGGATGCTGATTTTGAAGGTTTTGAATGGGATAATACGATTGGTTTTGAAGATGATATCAATACTATTATTGAGTTTATAAGCAATAATGCTGTAATAGAAATACCTGCCGGCTCTAAGATTGATTTAAGCCATTTGCATGGATATTCCGCATTATCTGACGAATTAAAGGATACGCTTGAACTATCTATAAGTTCGGCATGTGGTGACGGTGCCACACACAGTATGATAAACAAAAAAGGAGATATCACATTTGCTTTCGTATTGTTTCGTACTGAAGCTGAAAAAGCCTATATTGATCTGTACGTCAAATAACCAACATTTCTTCATCAATCCATATCAGCAACCATCCTCGTATAAACAATCCTGTCCCCTGTTTATACGAGGATTTTTATTGCACCGTGACTCTCTTATTACATAACATATTACAGCATATGTAATACAATTTTCATGTCTTACTCAGCTCCCGCTCCCGGCAATTCCAGTTCTTTAACTATACCTGCATTTTCTTAATAATACCATCATAAAAATCAAGCACTGACTTAATATCCTTATCATCCGGATGCCCCTTTGCAATGCCGCCTATAAGCCTGAACGGACCAAATGTGTCATAGCCCTTGCACGAAAACCTGTCTGTAATGCTGCAGCGCTTATTTTTGAGTATTGCCTCCATAGAGCCGAAGGCTGCGCTTCCGCCGTGCGTGCATATTAAAAATACAGTCTTTTCCTGCGGCAGATTAACGGATGCAAAGTTAAGCACCGCCTGATGGAATTTGCCGTAATATATTCCTGATGCAAAGCCTATTGCATCATATTCCGAAAGATTTTTCTCTTTTATCTTTGTGGCATCGATAAGTTCCGTTCCGTAAGCATCTGCTATTGCATCAACAAGTTTTTTTGTATTCCCATGATGTACGGATGCATAAACAATTGCTATTTTCATATAGATAACCTCTTATACTAGCATATCTCTCCGGCGAGTGCCGCTCTTGCTGCGCTTGCAGGTGAACCAAGATATATGCCTACCTTGGATGAACCCATTCTTCCGAGGAAGTTACGGTTGTTTGTGGCAAGAATCTTCTCGCCGTCAGCCATGATTCCGCATGCACGTCCACAGCAGAGACCGCAGCCCGGCTGTGTTATAATTGCTCCGGCAAGTGCAAGATCCTTGAGATACCCTGCCTTGGATGCCTCTTCATATATGCTTCTGCTTGCAGGAGTTACGATAAGTCTCATATAATCTGCAATCTTCTTACCACGAAGAATGTCCGCTGCAACCTTGATATCCTCAAGTCTTCCGTTAGTACATGAGCCTATGAATACCTGATCAATCTTAGTTCCTTTAAGCTCGCTTACAGGATGGATGTTGTCTACCTGTGAAGGACACGCAAGTACGGGAACGAGTGTTGATGCATCATACTCCATTACACGGCAGTACTCAGCGTCAGCATCAGCCTTAAGCCATGCAACATCATCGTAATTGACACCTGAGAATTCAGCCGTCTTTTCATCAGGTGCAAACAGCGCTGCCTTTGCTCCTGCCTCAATCGCCATATTGGCTATTGTCATCCTTGATGCAACCGTCATATTGTCTACAGTGCTTCCCGAGAATTCAAGAGCCTTGTATGTAGCACCGTCACTTCTCAGGTCACCAAGAAGTCTGAGGATAATATCCTTGGCATATACACCCTCAGGAAGTTCTCCGTTAATCACAACCTTAATAGTCTCAGGAACCTTAATCCACATCTCGCCTGTTCCGAGGACAGCCGCCATCTCAGTGTAACCGATTCCCGATGAAAAACATCCTACGCTTCCGTAAGTTGTTGTATGTGAATCAGTGCCGAATACTATATTACCCGGCTTTGCATAACCCATCTCCGGCATAAGCTGATGGCAGATACCATCTGCCCTGTGAAAATTCTTAAGTCCCTGCTCCTTAACAAATGCATCACCAATCTTAAAATGTCTTACATCCTCGACAGCACTTGTCGGCACAAGATGATCATAGATAAGCACAACCTTATCTGCATCCCACACCTTTTTAAATCCCATCTCATGGAACTTGTCCACAACAAACGGAATAAATATATCGTGAATCATTACCCTGTCAACATTAACGGTAACAATCGCTCCCGGCTTCACATCTGCCTTGCCGGTATTCTTCATAACTATCTTCTCAATTAATGTATGTCCCATACTAATCTCCATTCCGCAAACACAAATCTTGCGTGTAAAAAGCCAAGATTTTTCACGCTTTTCACACTAATCCATTCCGCTTCTGCATAGCCTTAACAAGTCCGCCCGCATTAAGAATCTCCATGAGATTATCAGGAAGAGGTTCTATCGGATAATCCTTGCCGTTAAATGTAATCTTGTCATTCATGATAACTGTCAGCTCATCACCCTCCCTGACAGCATCAGGAATATCCTTATTCTCTATAAGCAGAAGTCCGTTATTTATTGAATTACGGAAGAATATTCTCGCAAATGATTTTGCAATTACGCATCTTATATTAAGATGCTTGATTATCTCCGGTGCCTGCTCTCTTGATGAACCGCAGCCGAAGTTCTTGCCTGCAACGATTATGTCACCGTCACCTATCTGTCCTGCAAGCTCAGGTCTCAAAGGTGAAAATGCATATTTTTTCATATCGTCAACTGTCTTAAGCGCAAGGTACTCTGTAGGGATTATGATATCCGTATCGATATCGTCACCGAGCACCCACACTTTACCTGTAAATTTATCCATAACTGTCTCCTTTTCCTACAGCTCGTCAGGGCCGCATATCTTACCTGCTATTGCTGAAGCCGTAACAGTAGCCGCTGAACCGAGATATACCTTAGATGTCTTATGTCCCGCACGTCCCTTGAAGTTACGTGTACCTGTTGATATAAGGACTTCATTCTCACCGATTACGCCCTGACAGCTTCCCCAGCATACACTGCAGTTGGCATTCATGACCATTGCGCCTGACTCCATGAATATATCAATAAGCCCCTCATCGAGTGCCTGAATATAAACATTATTGGATGCAGGAGCTATAAGGAATCTTACGTCAGGATTAACCTTTCTTCCCTTAAGAATCTCAGCGGCAACACGGAGGTCATCTATTCTTCCGTTATTACATGAGCCAAGAAATGCCTCGTCAATCTTAACATCACCGACCTGTGAAAGCGGAATAACATCATCAACAAAATCAGGTCTCGCAACTACAGGCTCAATCTTATCAAGGTCATACTCATATACCTTAAGGAACTTTGCATCCTCATCACTGACATACATGTTGTCTGCCCTGCGTCCGTGCTCCTTAATAAATTCCTCAACCTTTTCATCTGGCTCTACAATACCTGTCTTGGCACCTGCCTCAACAGCAAGATTGCACAGTACAAATCTGTCATTAACACTCAGGTTATGTGCTCCCTCTCCTGCAAACTCCATGACCTTGTAATTGGCTCCGTTAGCCCCGATATCACCGATTATAGTAAGAATAAGGTCTCTTGGATATACACCTTCTCTTAACTTACCCTTAAGGTTAAAGCGGAGTGTCTCAGGCACCATGACCCATGACTTGCCTGTAACCATTGCATACAGGAAATCGGTACATCCGACACCCGTACCAAATGCTCCGAGTGCTCCGTATGAACATGTATGTGAGTCGGCACCGAATATAAGCTGTCCCGGCTCAACAAAATTTTCAAACATAATCTGGTGGCATACGCCCTTGCCCTCAAAGAACTTAATTCCGTTCTCTCTGGCAAACTCGCGCATCTTCTTATGAACTGCTGCCGTCTTAGGATTCTCTGCCGGAATATTATGATCCACGATAAATACAATCTTATCCTTGTCGGCAATTCTTGGATTCTTCAGCTTATTGTTGTACATATCTATTGTAAGATGTGTTGTTCCGTCATTACTCATAAGGTAATCAAGCTCAACAGTATGTATCTGTCCCGGCTTAACCTCTTCAACACCGGCTGCTCTTGCGATAATCTTTTCAGCTATAGTCATTCCCATTGTGCAATCCCCCTAGTTCTCTTCCTTGTTAAGTGAGGCAATAAGTCCGCCCGCATTAAGAATATTCTGCATATATTCAGGCAGCTTTGTACATGTAAATTCCTTACCGCATGCCTTAACAGTTCCTGCTGTAAGGTCAATATCCGCCTCGTCACCTGCGGCAACATTATCATGAAGGTCTTCGCATACAAGCACAGGAAGTCCTATATTGATTGAATTTCTATAGAATATTCTGGCAAATGACTTTGCATAAACTGCCTTTATTCCAAGTGCCTTAAGAACACTTGGCGCCTGCTCTCTTGATGAACCGCAGCCAAAGTTGTCTCCGGCAACAATTATATCCCCATCCTTAACACCGGAAGCAAAATCTGCATCAAGTGACTCAAATGCATGTGACTTCATCTCATCAATATTCGGCAGAAGCAGATACTGCGATGCAATAATCTGGTCTGTATCAACGTCATTGTCAAATTTAAAAATACGACTCATAAATCCTCACCTTTTTCCCTTCATATGCCATTAATTCTTAATACGCCATGATATCATATATCATAAATGCGCTATATGCATGTTACCGGCACTCAGTAAATTATACACGTATACAGCGTACTTCTCAAGATATAATTACTCTTATTGATTTTCTCATTTTTTTATCATATCATATGTAATAAGATATGTCTAAAATCGACTGCGAACAGAGGTCAGGATGAGTTCATTAAAGTTTGAATACAGAGACAACGGAATAATTCTTAAGACATTAACCCCCGCCAGTGCGGAGCGTGTGCTGATGTTTTATAAAAAGAACCGTAATTCATTTGATGCATATGAGACCGCCAAGCCGGAGGGCTTCTACACCTTAGGCTTTCAGAAGAGGCTTATTGCCGCTGAGAATGAGAGCTTTCTTAAAGGAGTTCAGATGAGATACTTCCTGTTTGACGAACGTTTTCCACAGGACATCATCGGAAGCGTATCATTTTTCAACATAAGACGCGGGGATTTTGAACAATGCTGCATAGGCTATAAGATTGACGAAGAATACCGCCATATGGGCTATGGCCGCCGTATGCTTGAGCTTGCACTAAAGATAATAACCGTTGATTACGGAATCCACCGTGTTGAAGCGTATATACTGCCCGCCAACACCCCCTCAGTCCGGCTTGCCGGGCAGTGCGGCTTTGAGCTTGAGGGAATTGCGAAGGGGTATGTGCGTATGCATGGAGAATGGACCGACCATGTGAGGTATGTTTATATCTCCCGGTACCAATAGCCAAAATACGGATTGCGGCAGTCACTTCTATGACTTCTTCTGAAGTTGTTAAATCCAAACATCCCCGCCATAAACCGCTCTTTATTGCTGTATACACCGGGAACACCGATAAGCATTGCATTCTCATCAGACTGTACCCTTCCGGCAAGGATATGTCTGAATGTATAGAAGCCATGCATAAGAAAGCTGTTCTGTTCAACATCTATTCCGTCACCTGTCTTAGCTCCCGTACATTCATATTGAAGCAGTGTCCTGAGCTTATCCGGAGTAATCTCAATACAGTCATAATATGTATCATCATCAAATGCATCCACATAATCACAATCTTCCTGCATGCGGCTGAATACCTGCATACGGGTAAGTGGCATTTCATATGCTTTTTCTTCTTCCGGGATAATTATATCCCCGTTCTCAGGCTTTGTTTCTATTTCCTCAATCTGAAGAAACTCTGGCTTACTGCCCTCTTCAGCAGCTATCTCCTTTTCTCCCGCTTCCGTATGTTCTTCTACAGCTTCCTGTTTCGCATGTTCTTTCTGCGGTACTGTATTTTTCTTTGCCCCGAACCTTATCATGTCATACGGATAGGCGGTATCGGTATCATCCCATGAAGCAACCGCCGCCAATTCACCTGCGTCTGTCACAACCGCTACTGCCACAGCCTCATTCCAGTCAAATCCGCTTCCACCCATATTAGTATCAATAAATTCACATTTTGCCCTGCCAAATCCGTTATTAACAGCAATATCATCCATCTTAATTCCGGACATATAATCTCCGTCCGGTACAAGCGCACATATACTGCATCTGCATTCGCCAACAGAATACATTCCCCTGATGCTGAACTCAAGACTGACACGGCTGCTCATCATCCACCCTGTCTCATGCTCCACCTTGACAAATCCACAAGAGTGGCTCATATCAGCACTGCCATCACTATATTCATGTAAATAAAACAAATTACCCATAACAATCCACCAGCCAACAGATAAACTTGATATTACAGTATATGCAGGCTGGTAAAATGTTATGTGTGAAATGACTGACAGCAGCACATTAAAAAGCCACCCGGAAGCACTATATATGAATTCACATATAATGCAATCCGGGCGGCTTTTAATTATTTAATTACACTTAATGCATCTCAATCAGTCTGTCAGCGAGCTCGCCAAACTGCGCAAGTGTAAGCGCTTCGCCCCTGATTCCCGCAGGAAGTCCCATAGCCTCAAGAGCCGTTGTTACGTCCTCTCTTGTGCATGCGTGTCCGCTTCCGTTAAGCTCACTGCTGTTGGCAAGTGAATTGGCAAGCGTCTTGCGGCGCTGATTGAATGCGGCACGGATAACCCTGAACATAAACTGTTCATCCTTAACCTTAACCGGCGCATCCTCATGACGCACAAGCTTTATCACGGCAGAATCGACATTAGGACGCGGCATAAAGCAGCTTGCAGGGACCTTAAGGACAATCTGGGCATCCGCATAGAACTGGACTGCAAGTGACAATGCACCGTAATCCTTAGTTCCCGGGCCCACCTGCATGCGCTGTGCAACCTCTTTCTGAACCATTATAGTAATGCTCTCAAGCGGAACATGACTCTCAAAAAGGCCCATGATGATAGGAGTTGTAATGTAGTAAGGGAGATTGGCAACAACCTTTATCGGACGTCCGCCATTTTTCTCCTCAGCAAGCTTTCTTACATCAACTTTAAGAATATCCTCATTAATAACTGTTACATTATCATATGGTGCAAGCGTCTCGGCAAGTATAGGAATAAGATTCTTATCAATCTCAACAGCCGCAACCTCTCTTGCATTCTCACAGAGAATCTGTGTCATTGTTCCGATTCCCGGCCCTATCTCAAGCACAAAATCATCCTTTGTAATGCCCGCCTCGCGCACAATCTTCTCAACCACATTACCGTCAATCAGGAAATTCTGTCCGAATCTCTTCTGGAAACCGAACCCGTATTTCTTAATAATCTCAAGTGTATTGGTCGGATTGTATAAATGTTTGATGTTCTCCATAGACTCACCTTTCGATATTCAAAAGCCTTTTTGCATTGGCAGTTGTTGTCTCAATAACCTCTTCGCGTGTAACATTTTTCAGGGCGGCAATCTCATCCGCAACGAGCGGGAGATTCAACGATGAATTACGCTTGCCGCGGTTAGGCACAGGTGCGAGATAAGGGCTGTCCGTCTCAAGCACTATCCTGTCAAGGGGTACATATTCAACAGTCTCCTTAAGCTTTCTTCCGTTCTTAAATGTTACGACACCGCCTACACCTATATAGAAGCCATTATCAAGATAGAACTTTGCACACTCCTTAGAATATGAATAGCAGTGTATAATGCCTCCGACATCAGATGCATGCGTCTGTCTTAAAATATCCTCCGTATCTTTGGCTGCTTCCCTTGAATGAATCATTATCGGCAGCTTAACCTGACGTGCAAGCTCAATCTGTCTCTCGAACCAGTATTTCTGCGCATCTTTGCCTGTCTTTGGATATGTTGCATCAGCAGGATAATAATAATCAAGACCTATCTCACCTATGGCAACAATCTTACTGCTCTGTGCTGCCTGCTGCTCAATGTAATCCATATCTGCCTCGGTAAGTCCGTCTGCATCATCCGGATGAACGCCAAGCGCACCATACACAAAGTCATATCTTTCCGTCAGCTCAAGAGTTGCATGGCAGCCTCTCATAGAAGCTGCCACATTTACAACATTGCCAATTCCGTTATCAGCAAGTGAGGCAAGCAGCTCTTCCCTGTCTGCGTCAAATGCTTCATCATCATAATGGGCGTGTGTATCAAAAATCATATTAATCCTCTATCTAATCTCCGAACCATTGATTATATCGCGGTCAACAGTCATAACTGAGAGATTGCCCTTGTCATCACCCGCACAAAGAATCATTCCCTGTGACTCAACACCACAAAGCTTGCATGGCTTTAAGTTAGTGATAACAGCAACCTTCCTGCCTACCAGCTCTTCCGGCTTGTAGTAAGCTGCAATGCCTGACACAATCTGGCGCATCTGTCCGCCAACCATTACCTGTGACACAAGAAGCTTCTTAGACTTCTTAACAGGCTCACATGCCATAATCTCGCCGACCTGAATCTGAATCTTGTCAAAATCCTCTATTGAAATCTCTTCCTTTGGCTCAACTACAGGATACTCAGGCTCTGCATTCTTAGCCGCCTGTGCCTTGCGTATCTCCTCAGCCTTTGCAAGCACCTCTTCAAGGTCAAGTCTTGCAAAAAGAATCTCCGGCTTGTCTGTAACTTTGATTCCATTCTTGCGGAGTCCGAACTTATCAAGATCATCATACTCTCTTATATCAGCATTAAGCTGTGCAAGAATCCTGCCTGCTGTCTGCGGCATATACGGAGTAAGAAGGTTGGCACCGATTGTAATACTCTCAACAAGGTTATAGAGAACATGTGCAAGCTCATCCTGCTTTGACTCATCCTTGGCAAGCGCCCATGGCATTGTCTCATCAATATATTTGTTACATCTCTTAAACAGTGTAAATATCTCTGTAATTGCATCAGCTACACGGAGCTTATCCATATCCTTATCAATAAGTGCCTTAGTGCCTGTTACAACTCTCTTAAGATCCTCGTCAAAATCAGTTGTTGCTGATGTATCGTTAACATCTCCGCCAAAATACTTATTGCTCATGGCAATTGTACGGTTTACAAGGTTACCGAGCGTATTGGCAAGGTCTGAATTCATTCTCTCAACCATAAGCTCCCATGTGATTACACCGTCATTTTCAAATGGCATCTCATGAAGGACAAAATAACGTACGGCATCCACACCGAACATGTCTACAAGGTCATCGGCATATATAACATTGCCCTTTGACTTACTCATCTTGCCATCACCCTGAAGAAGCCATGGATGACCGAATATCTGCTTAGGCAGCGGAAGTCCGAGTGCCATAAGCATAATCGGCCAGTAGATTGTATGGAATCTTAAGATATCCTTACCGATAAGGTGAAGGTCGGCAGGCCAGTATTTGTTAAAGTTCTCGTCTGAGTTGCCGTCTACGTCATAGCCAAGACCTGTGATGTAGTTGGTAAGGGCATCAAGCCATACATATACAACATGCTTATCATCAAAATCAACCGGAATACCCCACTTAAAAGATGTTCTTGATACACAGAGATCCTGAAGTCCTGCCTTGATAAAGTTATTCATCATCTCATTCTTACGTGACTCAGGCTGGATGAATTCAGGGTGTGACTCAATATGCTCAATAAGCTTATTGGTATATTTGCCAAGCTTAAGGAAGTAAGCCTCCTCCCTGGCAGGCTGGCATGGTCTGCCGCAGTCAGGGCATTTGCCGTCAACAAGCTGTGAAGCTGTGAAGAATGATTCACAAGGTGTACAGTACATACCCTCATAGAAGCCCTTGTAAATGTCTCCCTGATCATACAGCTTCTTGAAAATCTTCTGAACCTGCTTCTCATGATACTTATCTGTTGTTCTGATAAACTTGTTATATGATGTATCCATAAGGTCCCAGATTCTCTTAATCTCACCTGATACATTGTCTACAAATTCCTGTGGGCTGATTCCTGCTTCTTCTGCCTTCAGCTCAATCTTCTGTCCGTGCTCATCTGTTCCTGTCTGGAAGAACACATCATAGCCCTGCTGTCTCTTATATCTTGCGATACTGTCTGCAAGCACTATCTCATATGTGTTGCCGATGTGCGGCTTGCCTGATGTATAGGCAATCGCTGTAGTGATGTAATATTTCTTCTTGTCTTCCATTGTCTGCTTCCTCTCTTCTGCTCTTTTAGATGCTGAAATTTTAAATACTAAAAAGCGCCCTCCGTCATCCTCAGGCAACTCTTGTTACTGATTATTGACAGGAAGGCGCATAATCAACGCTGTACCACTTCCATTCGCCGCACAGGAACACTCTGAATTGCTTTGTAAATGCTTACAGCCGATTATCTCATTCCCGTTAAAGCCTCATGTCCGATATAACAGTCGGTCCTGTCGCAGCCTTGCAGCTTATCTGTTCGGTGCGCCACTCCGGAGCCATCTTCGTCACCATCCGAATCATCCGCTTGCAGCAGACGCGGAATTCTCTGTAGATTCTTCACTGTGATTACTCTTTCCTTCATAGTGTTTGGTTATTAAATTATTAATATAATTCCGGGGCAGATGCACCCAGCTATGATAAATATTACTATATTAATATTACAAATGTCAAGTAGCAGCATCCCCTAAGCCTGCGTCTTGTCCTGCATCCGAATCAGTACCCGGGTCCGGGCCTGTATCTTCCTCAATCTTTGGAAGCTCTCCCTGCGCCTGTGTATTATCTGCCACACCCTCCGGGTCATACTCTCCACCCTCTTTATCCCAGAGTGAATCGTATTCCTTGCGCTTTTCCTTAAGTGCCGCCATAATCATCTGTGCCTGCTTTGCCTTGCCATACATCTTATCATCATATTCCATGACCTTTTTCTCATCAGAATATGGCACCTTATCGCCCGCGCACATTCTTGCAACCGTTGTCATTATCTTGGCTATTGTTGCCCCAAGTCCCGTCTCCGGATCTGCGAGTGCCTTGGCATTCTCTGCATCAGAAGCAGCACACCACTGCTCCTTCAGTCCGTCAAGTGCATTCTCATATTTGTCAAAATCCTCTGATGCCTTGTCATATGAAAGCTGGAGCTGCGCCGCCTTCTGCGTCCATTCGTCATTTCCTGTGCGTTCTGCTTTATCCCTGGCATTCTTAAGCTGCTTATAGATATCCTTCTTTTTATCCTGTAACTGGTTTCTGTATGCCTGATATTTCGGTATTGCCTCTCCTAACTTCATAGCTTCTCCTTTCTGCTGACGTCCATCAAATCATCTTATCAAGTTCCCTGTCTACATTTGCATTTCTCTTAAATTCAGGTTTGTCAATAATGTTACCGCCTGCCATTACGCAATCTACATTTCTCAAAGCACACAGATTATCAAGCGGATTATCCTGTGTCACAATAAGCTCAGCCTTCATTCCCGGTGCTACAGTTCCCGTAATATCACCAATTCCGGCAAGTCCTGCATTGACCTGTGTTGCAGTATGCAGTGCAAATGCATTCGACACGCCTGCATATCTGCTGAAGTAATACAGCTCTCTCCAGAAATCATACTGCGTAATATACGGACAGCCGACATCATTACCCAGTGCAACAGGTATTCCGTTGGCAATCGCCGCTTTGGAACATTCCACGATTCCCTCAAATACAATATTGCCATTGAACTGTTCTACCTCCGATGCATGCGATATGCTCCTGTCAAACAGTGCATACGGAAGAGCCGGTGATATTGTTGTTGTAAGAAATGCATTTTTCTCTTTGAAAAGGCTTATTATCTCCTCATCCGGCCTGGCACCATGCTCTATTGAATCTACCCCGTTAGCAAGCGCAGCTCTGACACCTTCCGTTGACTCAACATGTGCCGCAACCTTATATCCAAGCTTATGTGCTCTCCCGCACACAGCATTTATCATATCCGGCTGCATCTTAAGCTCTCCCGGAACGCCCTTTGCCTTGGCATCAAGGACACCGCCCGTAATCATCAGCTTTATAATATCAACCTTCTGCTTCGCTGCCCTGTCAACCTGTGCAAGTGCTTCATCAATCGTTGTAGCTGCTATCGCCACCGACCCTGCCATATGACCTCCCGGCACGGATATTCCTTCATTAGCCGCAATAATTCTCGGCCCGATACATCTGCCGTTTTCTATATCTGTCCTGCATCTGGTATCAAAATCCGCCAGCCCGCCTACAGTTCTTATCGTTGTAACACCGGACAGAAGTTCAAGCTTTGCAAAGCCCTTGACCATATTGTAGGCAATCCTTCTTGTAAGCGCCGTGCTCATTATCTTTCCTACAAGTGCCGCGTTGTCACGCTGCTTTTTCTGTGGCTTTCCATTGCCGGCAAGATGCACATGCATATTGATAAGCCCCGGCATAACATATCTTCCGTTAAGGTCATATACCTCATATGACTGCTTCGTATCTGAGCTTTCCCACTCATCTCTGTCTGTTATTGCTTTAATCGTATCGCCCTCAATAAGAATAACCTTATCCGCAGCAGGCTCCATATTCTCTGACCCGTCAAGTATGTATCCGTTGATTAATGCGAGTCTGTTAATCTTGTTTATCTTCATTGATTTAATGCCTTTCTATATTCATGCTTATTTTCATTCAAGACATTTACAAACATCTTCTATATTTTCGCTGGTCACAGCCATTACTATATCATTCATTTTAGCAAATTTTTGTTTTTTTGCTTGTTCCTCAGTAATAAAGGTAATTGTTTTATCTGCAAACAGACCATACTTTGTATATATTTGTCCATAATGAATACATGGAACTCCCCCCATTCGGACACAATTCCGCAATCAACTCATATAATCTGCTCATGCGTCCTCACCGCCTTCCTCTGGTTCCGAATTGCTTTCCTCTATCAGTGATTCGCTGTCTGTTATACCCATAACTTCTGTTTCTCCTAACAGTACCCTGTCAAAATCACTCTGATACAGCCGATCCTGGCGGACACGGTATTTCTCAAACTCACTAAGTGCATGCTGCTCGGCAATCTTTGCAGAAATAGAACCTGCGTTAGTCAGAATTTCTTTCCTGCTCAACCGAAGAACACCTTCAAACTGCTCTGCCCAGTCCTCCATGGTCATTGGAACTTCTTCCTCGGCTCTCAATTCTGCCAAATCCAGATAGGCGTTGACAATTCTCGCCATTGCTGAGAGTTCTTCCTTGGTCAGATAATTCTTCGCAACCACCACATCAAACTTCTGGATTTTGCCGTTCGGTGCATCCTTCCATGTAGTTAATCCCATATGTTCCTTTGTGCTGTCCGCACGGCGATAGATTGTTTCTGCCGCTGTCTCACCGTGAATCGCCCAATGAAGCTGATTCTGCACCCGTGCAAAAAACAGCCTTGTCGTTTGCGACTTTGCATCATAATCAATGCTGGTAGCATAAATATCTGTAATCTTTTGATAAAAACGCCGCTCTGAAAGACGAATCTCACGAATACGCTCTAACTGTTCTTTGAAATAGTCCTTCGTCAGAACCGTTCCTCCGTTTTTCAGGCGCTCGTCATCCATTGCAAATCCCTTCACGGTAAATTCTTCAATAACGTGGTTCGCCCATTTTCTGAACTGCACCGCACGCGGAGAATCCACCTTGTTACCCACAGCAATAATGGCACTCAGATTATAGTGATTGGTGTTATAGCTCTTGCCATCTGCAGCAGTTATTCGAAATTTTCGAATAACTGAGCCTTCATCAATTTCGCCATCTGCAAAAATCTTTTTCAAGTGATAGTTGATTGTATGAGTCTCCACATTGTACAAAAGTCCCATCATCTTTTGTGTAAGCCACACGTTTTCATCGAAGTACACGGCGTTCACATCGCTTTTTCCGGTAGCGGTGATGAATGTAAGATATTCCGCTGCTGACGAACGAACGATACTGACTTCATGTTTTTCTTTTTTCATTCACCCACCTCGATTTCTGCAATAATCTTATCAATCTCACCACTGTTTATGTAATTACACAGGTTTTCGGAAATATAACGATAAAACATCGTGCCAAGAACATAATTTTTGAAGTCCCAACCATCGACTGCTCCACGCAACTCATCTGCAATTGCCCATATTGCACGGTGCAGTTCATCACGTTCCTGTTCCTTTTTGGTATCAACCATTCTCTTTCCCTCCATTATCATCTCCTACGCTCTCTCCAGCTTCCTCCTATGCAGTATATTTACAGCGGATGTATCCTTGTATACACAAGAATTACCGCTGTTGCTATTCCTGCAGCTGTTAAGAATATTCCCTGTAACATTCCTCTGTATCTTTTTCTTTTTAATATTACAGCGCCCTTTGCTCCCGGTATTCCTGAGCAGTCCATATCAGGGCTTACATATACCGGCACCGTGTGTCCCACAGGATATCTTTTCTCCATTGCAACTCCAACATAATCAGCTAATGCCTTAACATTCCCGCCGTTATGCTCAAATTCCACCCACATTCCAAGCTGTGTTCTGACTGCTTCATCATTGTGGCTGTCCGACAGATTAAGCTGCGTGTCCCATTCGTACCCGCTTACTCTTGCTTCTACAAGATTAGCCCTGCAACATACTCTGTGATTACCGATTATTCCCGATATACCTATAACTGTTGCCGGAATTGAACAGCACACCATAGCGAATACCCTGACAAACATATCAATCTGCGAAGGGTCCCTGAGATATATGTGGCCGCCTATTCCAAGTCCGAGGCATATAACTGCAATTCCGAGAAACAACGCACTTACATACCCCGGCTTTGGTGCAGTTCCCACTCTTACATATCCGCCACCGACATCAGGTTTAATGAAAAGGCTGCTGCCGTCATCCAGCTTATCATTGGTTTTGTACTCTATCGAAGTTCCATCCGGCGCTGTACACACATATGTCCTGTAGCTGCTGTTCTCCTCAGGTCTTCCGTCTCCGTCTGCCAGTCCGTCCACCTTGTATACAGTATAGTTCTTTCTTATAAGGTCAATCCTGTCTATTACATAGCCGAGAATCTCTACAAAGATTCCCAAAAATGCAAATATGCCTCCTGCACAGCATAACAGTATAAATATCCCATTCATTGTATCTCCCCCTCTTTTATCCGGACTTTCCTATTAATTATTTCTATTGTTATAATGATACCACATCACTGATTGCATATCCAGTTAATGTATATTAATATACTATATATACATATTTCACATCTAATAAGGGGGATTACCAATTGAATAATAAAAGAGATAAAGCATATATGAAGCGGCGTTTCTCTGCCGTTTTTCTTGCGGTTATTATGTGCTTTGGCATTGCAGGATGCAGCTTTGGTCCGTGGCACGGTACCGGCAGTGACGGTTCTAATCAGGAAGGAAGTGCTGAACAGACCGTCAGGACATATGCAGAGAAAGACCTTGAGGCATTTAATGAATTCACACTTGATGTCTTTTGTGATGCGGTATCACAGGATACACTGACTCTTCACTGCATGGTTAAAAATCCTGAGAATTACGGCATAGAACATACTGCTGCCACGCTTGGCACAATTGATATCAATTCACTTGATAATACATCTGATATTACAGACTGCCTGAATCGTCTTAATACCTTCCGCTACGAAGAATTGTCACAGAAGCAGCAGCTCACATATGACATCATGAAGAATTATCTCACAACTGAGCTTGAATACAGCGACCTGTATATGTACTCGGCCTCTCTCACTCCATATAGTGGAATTACGGTTATGCTTCCCACACTGCTTGCCGAATATGAATTTTATTCCAAAGCCGATGTTGACGATTACATTGCCCTTCTCAATGACACCGGGAGATATTTCTCTGATATTATTGAATTTGAACGGCTCCGCTCTGAAAAAGGGCTCTTTATGGAGGATTATATAGCCGATGAACTCATAGGACAGTGCCGGACATTTATAGATAAAAACAGCAGTGAGGATTCATTTCTGATAACAGCATTTGCAAGCCGTCTTAATGATGTCAGCCAACTTACGGATACTGAAAGAAATGCGTATATCGAAGCAAACCGCAAAGCTGTCATCTCATCGGTTCTGCCCGCTTATCAGGATATTATTGACGGTATTGCGTCCCTCAAAGGAACCAATCGTTATCAGGGAGGTCTGTGCAATTATCCCGACGGACGCAAGTACTATGAGTATCTTGTAAAGAGCGACCTTGGATGGTCTAAGTCAATGAATGATCTTGATGAGCTTCTTGATCAGTATATTACGTCCGCTTACCTGTCGCTCCAGGCAATACTTGCAAAGGATCCGTCTGTCGCAGACCGGCTTGACCATTTTTCTTTTACACTCACTGACCCGGAAGAGATTGTAAATGATCTTCACAGCAAGCTTACGGATGAATTTCCGGCGGCACCGGAGGTTGAATACTCCATCAGGGACATCGACAAATCCCTTGAGGAGAATGCCAACCCTGCAATGTACATAATCCCGCAGATTGATAACTACACAGGCAATGTTATTCTTATCAACCGCTATCAGGCTGATTATGCCACTATTTATCCTATGCTTGCACATGAGGGATATCCGGGACACATGTACCAGACAACGTATTTTGCAGCAACAAACCCAGACCCTGTACGAAGGATTCTCCAGACAGGCGGCTATTCCGAAGGCTGGGCTTCATATGTTGAGATGCTTTCTTACATGTACGATGACAAATCATCATCTGACAGTATATACCAGCTTCTTAAGGATAACGAGACAATAACTCTTGCACTGTATTCAAAGATGGATATGGGAGTCAATTATTACGGCTGGACCAAAGACCGCTTAAGAATATACCTTCAGGACTGGGGTGTTGCTGACGGTATGGATATTGACCGGCTCTATGGATATATTTGCGCTGAGCCTGCCTCCTACCCTAAGTATTCGCTTGGATGCTTTGCTTTTATGGACCTGCGTGTCAATGCGCAGGCTTCTCTCGGCGAACGCTTTGATGCGGTTGAGTTCCACAGATTTCTTATGGATCTGGGGCCTGCCCCTTTTGATATTGTGTATGAACGCTTCGACAGATGGCTGGCTTCACAGACGGACAAAAGCTAGATAAAAAGAACGCATTCACAGACACCTCTAAGGCTCTGGAATGCGTTTTTCTCTGTTTTATTCAAAATATGCAACCGGATCTACAGGCTTGTCATCAACCGTCAGTTTGAAGTAAAGATTAGCGCCTTCCTCAGTGTAATATCTGGTCGGCTCAGCCACCTTTCCTATAACATCCCCGGCAACTACTGTCATACCCTTCTTAAGCTTAACGTCATCAAGCAGTCCGTATGTTGTAACGTAATTGTTGCCAATTGCTATAGATACTGTTGTTCCTGTCTCATCACTTACATTGATTGCATTAACAACTCCGGATGCCGCAGCAATTACCTCCGTGCCGGCAGATGCTGCGATATTCACAGCAGGATTAACCTTATAAAGCCCCAATGTCTTGTAATATATTGTGCTGTCCATGCTGTATTTCATAATGACTTCGCCATTGACCGGACGCTTAAGCGTGTCATTCTCACCAAACGAATACTTAGCTGCTATATTGTCCGCTGAATTGGCTGCAACTCCATTATTTCCCTGATGCGCGGTATCCGGACCGGACGTATCCGTGTCACTTGCTTTTGTCGGGATATCAGATTTTTCCTGCATATCTGACTTCACATCACCGGCAGCCTTTGTTAGTGTATCGGCCTGGTCTGTTATCGTTATGCTTCTGGTATAATCTGTCACGCTGTCCTTGAGTGTATTTTCCTCCGCTTTTGCCTGCTCTATTTTCGTCTCATTCAGGTCTACAATATTAGATGAACCTTTCTTTGCACGCCCCGCTACTGATATTACTCCCACAGCGAGCGCACATACAAGTGCTCCCGTTATAATGAATGACATCATCTTTTCCGGACTTCTCTTCTTTATTTTCTTCATATTAACCCTCCATTCCTGCCGCAAATCACTGCTGATGTTAATATGTTTTCCATAAATCCGGATTTTATACATTTACAGATTCTCTATTGATATCCCATTAAAAAAATATTTTAAAATTTCATCGTATCCACTGCCCTGACGTGCCATCACTGCCGCCTGGTTAATGCTGAGTCCGTATCCGCTGCCGCTTCCACGGACGGTAATTCTTATATCACCCGAAGCATTGCCTGCTCCCAATGTATTCCGGCTTACATCCTCAATAAAAAAACACGGAGATGCAAGGCCAAGTGCATCCGCAAATTCTTCTCCGCTTATTACAATATTACCAACCTTTATTCTGTTTACGTAATCTGACCGGTCACGTTCTACAATCTGGACAGTCTCAAGCGGTGCATCTTTGCTGAGACCTGAAGATGCCGCCTCTGTAACTGGCGCAAATTTCTTTGAACACAGCTTTACAAAATCCTGATTGCTTATATATTTTATACTTATATACTGCTCTGTACTGCTGTCATCCGGGCACTCTGCCTGCTTAAGCCATGGCATCGCCCCATCAGACATACTCCTCGTCTTGCCTGCTGTAATGTATGTATAAGGACAGTCTATCAGCTCATTGTTGCAGCGCATAACAAGCTGTGATACAGCTGCAGTGCAGTCCTCTATGAGTGATTCGTTGGCTTCATAATCTCCCTGCCACAGCTTCATGCGTTCCTTTTTGGAAATATATGTCATTGCAAGCTCATCATCATCAACACTGAAACTGTCTTTCATTGCCCTGTATATCTGCGTTCTTATCATAACTGCCTGCGTCTTGATAAGCTCAGGCTCACTGCCGTATTCAAGTCTTGACGCAAGCACACCGGCTATATAATCATCAACACCAATATCCGTGACGCTTTTTCCGGCATCAATTCTGACACGGCCATTCCGGCCTATATCAGCTTCCTGCGACGGCTGCCTTACTCCGGTAAGCATTAACGTAAAAAAGCCCGGAATAACGAAGCACACTATTGTAACCAAAAGTGCTTTCTTCATTATTCCAAGCTCTATTCTTCTTCCATGCATTGCTCCACCTCCTGTTAAAAGGTATGAGCACTTATGGACATGTATGACTGTTTAATTAATCTTCATCAGAAACTTCAACCTTAACCTTGTCGAGCTTCCAGATATCCCTTACATACTCCTCAATAGTACGGTCTGATGAGAACTTGCCGGCACATGCCACATTAAGCATAGCTGACCTAGCCCAGCCCTTCTCATCCTTATACTTATCAAGCATCTTCCTGTGTGCGTCCGCATATGCACGGAAATCCTTAAGTATAAAGTATGTGTCAGCTCTTCTTCCGCCATCATTGTGAAGAAGAGAATTGTAGATATCTCTGAACATCTCAGGATTCTCTCTGCAGTATTCACCATTAATGAGCTGCATAAGAACTGTTCTGACATCCTGGTCATTGTTGAATATCTCCATCGGATCATATCCGCCTTCATTCTCGTAACGGATAACTTCATCTGATGTAAGTCCGAAGATAACAGCATTATCTTCTCCGACTTCCTGGACTATCTCAACATTGGCACCATCCATCGTTCCGAGCGTAAGCGCACCATTAAGCATGAACTTCATGTTACCTGTACCGGAAGCTTCCTTGGATGCAGTTGATATCTGCTCGCTCACATCTGCTGCCGCAAATATAATCTCAGCGTTAGATACACGGTAATTCTCTATGAATACAACCTTAAGCCTGCCCTTGATTGCAGGGTCATTATTAACAACATCCGCAACATTATTGATAAGCTTAATAGTAAGCTTTGCTATCTTATATCCGGCAGCCGCCTTAGCCCCGAATATAAATGTCTGTGCAGGTATATCAAGATCAGGATTAGCTTTAAGCTGGTTATACAGATACATTACATGAAGTATATTAAGAAGCTGTCTCTTATACTCATGAAGTCTCTTAACCTGTACATCGAATACTGAACGGGGATCAACTTCAACTCCATTGTTCTCCTTAATGTACTTGGCAAGTCTTAACTTATTCTGATACTTAATCTGCATAAACTCACGCTGGCACTTCTCATCATCAACATATACCTTGAGCCTGCTAAGATGTGACAGGTCTGTTATCCAGTCATCACCAATCTTGCCTGTTATCCAGTCTGCAAGAAGCGGATTACCGTGAAGAAGGAATCTTCTCTGTGTAATACCATTAGTCTTGTTGTTGAACTTCTCAGGGAACATCTCGTAGAAGTCCTTGAGTTCCTGCTTCTCAAGAATCTCTGTGTGAAGCTTGGCAACA
>ERZ780198.1072-NODE-1072-length-26899-cov-2.762331_pt1 | contig 26899 bp, 22 predicted proteins | sample MGYA00510979_ERZ780198 | MGnify/ENA primary metagenome ERZ780198 (study PRJEB29588, sample SAMEA2158039) | human gut metagenome | biome: human gut; feature: human-associated habitat; material: faeces | place: Denmark | collected 2008/2010 ...
GAGGTATAAAAACCGACGTCCGTCCCGCCGTTGTAACTGCCTGCGTGTTTGTCGCGATTTTCGTTATTACGATTGCGCACCAGGCTTCGAGCGCGCGCTTTTTCGGCAATGGGTTTTCCGCTTACGAGGGAGAGGTTTACGCAAGCAAAAACACCGTCGGCGGCGTGCTGTTCGGTCTTTTGGCGTATCCTGTTCACGCCGTTTTCGGAGCGGTTTTTTCGTACGTGGTCTACGCGGTTGCGATTCTTCTTTCGGTCATGTTCTGCCTTCCGGTTTTCGGAAAAAAGAAGAAAAAATCCAACGTGAAAACCGGATTTAACAACAAGCAGATTTCCTCGTTCTCGCCCTCGGACGATTTCGGATCGGACGACTTTAAGGTGGGAAACGACGGACTTTTCGTAGGTTCTATCATCCCGTCCGGAAGCGATGGAGATTCCTCGCAAACCGATTACGACGACGCGCCCGAACGCGACGAAGAAAACGACCCGCGCGAAAGACTCGAACGTTCGTACGCTCACGAACAGGCAAAGAAAATATTGCTCGATTCCGACGATAAATATAAGCGCGATTATCTCGCTTCTTCGGTCTCTTCGGAACCCGTAATCAAGCGCAAAGAATCGCCGCTTCCGCCCGTAGATGTTCCGGCTCCCAAGTCGTTTACCGCGAATTTCGTTCCCGGCGAGATAGTAAACGGAGACGAGGAAAGCGAGCGTATGAGCGGTGAAATGGCAAAAAAGGAAGTTCCCGCGCCTCCGAAAACGCAGGAGGAAGAAGTGACCGGCTACGTAAAATACGCAAGCCTTAACGGTAATGACTCCGAAAAACCCGAACCGCCGAAACCGCATCCGGTGTTCAAAACCACGGGAATCGTGAACGGCGACTATTACGACGGAGCGGGCGATACTCCGACTATCGGACTTGCGCCGATGCCGGGCGAGGATCCTGCAACGCCTGTCGCGCCCGTCGCGGAGGCTCGACCCAAAGATGAAGAAAAACCGGAACCCGTTATATCCGTTGCGCAGACCGTTCACGCAGAGCCGGTAATTTCGCAGCCTCTCGCAGAGAAGGTTACAGAATCCGAAGAGCGGAAAGAAGAGATTAAGCCGGAGCCGGTCGCGCCTCGCGTTCAGCCGCCGATTATCAACGCCGAAGCCTTAACGAAAGAGGACATCGACAACGACGTTTTATCCCGTCCCGCGGCGGCGTATTACGGCGATGACTACGCGGACGGCGAAAAGACTTCCGACGACGACTTCGGTTACGAAAAAGAAGTCGACGACGCGAAAGAAGTTTCTTTTGACGACGCAACGGAAGAGGACGATGCGTACGACTCGTTTAACGATCCGGACGAAACGGAAGATAACGATCACGTCGATTTCGACGCGCGGATAGACGAACAACTCGAAGAAACGGGGTCGGACGCCGAGACCGGAATCGCAACCGATTATGTAACCGCAGACGAGGAAACCGAAAAAGCGAAAGAGAGATCGGACGAGTTCGAGAGAAACACCGATTCGTTTATTATAGACGACGAAGTTATAGACGAGTCCGAACGTTCGTTTGCCGTAGATAACGACACGACGGGTTATTATACTCACGTCGACAACGTGCCGACTGCGAAAGCAGAGTCGTTTTCCGACGCGGTGAATAAAGTCGAAAAGAAGATAAATCCACGTCCGACACCCGCGATTAAACCGGAGCCGAATCAGATAAATATCGACTCGTATGCAACGCAGAAATCGCAGGAAGGAACCGAATCCGCGCCGCCCGCGCAGCCTAAACGTTTGCCGCAAAACGACAAATACGTTGCGCCGCCGATTGACCTTCTTGTAACCGAATCGTCGCACGCCGAAACGGACGACGAGAACGCGCAGGGTAAAATCGCGCTTCTGGAAGAAACTTTGTCCACCCTCAACGTTCCCGCAAAGGTTACGGGAGTTACGGTCGGTCCGGCGATCACGCGTTACGAACTCGATATGCCAATCGGTATGTCCGTTCGTAAAATGGAATCGCTTGCACCCGATATACGTTACAGCCTCGCAAGCAAAGGTCAGGTTCGAATCGAGTCGCCTATCCCGGGAAAAAGAGCGGTCGGCATCGAGGTTCCGAACGATAAAATCTATACCGTTGCGCTTAAAGACATAATCGGCTCGAAAGAATTTAAGGATTCGCCGTCGCCTATTACCGTTGCGCTCGGTAAGGATATTCAAGGCAAAGTTATGGTAACCCGCCTCGAAAAGATGCCTCACCTTCTTATCGCGGGCGCGACGAACAGCGGTAAGAGTTCGTGTCTCAACTCGCTACTTATAGGCTTCCTCTTTAAGGCTTCGCCCGCCGACCTTCGTCTGATCCTTATCGACCCAAAGCGCGTCGAGTTTACGGCGTATAACGGCTTGCCCCATATGTATATCCCCAACGCTATTACCGATGTAACCGAGGCGATTAACGCGTTTAAGTGGGCTCAAAAAGAAATGGAACGTCGGTATATCGAACTCCAGAAGAATGCAGTCAGAAATATTCAGGAGTACAACGACCTCGTTGACGTCAAAGCGGGCAAAAAGGAGAAAATGTGCTATATCGTCATAATCGTAGACGAGCTCGCCAACCTTATGATCTCGGTTAAGGAAAACCAGAAAACGCTCGAACAACTCATTATGGACATAGCCGCCAAGGCTCGCGCCGCAGGTATTCACCTCGTTCTCGCGACTCAGCGTCCGAGCGTAAACGTAATCACAGGTACGATCAAGGCAAACCTTCCGAGCCGTATAGCGTTCTCGGTCGCGAGCGCGCAGGACTCGCGTATCATTCTCGACAACAGCGGTGCGGAGTCGCTTCTCGGCAGAGGCGATATGCTGTTCGCACCTCTCGACCAGAGCGAAGAAACGCGTATTCAGGGAGCGTTCGTCGAGAACTCGGAAGTCAAAAGCATCGTCGAATACGTCAAAGAGCATAACTCGACATATTTCGACGACGAATTTGCAAACGCGATCAAAGCAAAGCAGAAGGAGGCCGTCTCGGACGACGCGCCGGCTTCGGACGACGATAAAGACGGTCAGCACGACGAGGAATTCCTCAACGTCCTCCGTTGCGTAATCAAATGCGGAGCGGCGTCGAGTTCGCTCATTCAACGACGTTTCCAGTACGGATTCAACAAAGCCGCGCGCATGATCGACAGAATGGAAGAGATGGGCTTTATCGGGCCGCAAAACAATTCGAAACCCCGCGAAGTCTACATTACGAGAGAAAAATTTGAAGAGGTGTTCGGAGAGCCTTACGAAAAGAAGATCTGAACGCAGCGTTTCAAGGAGATTTATGGCTGTAAAAGTTGCCGTCGTATCGCTCGGTTGCGACAAAAACAGAGTGGATACCGAAAAAATTTTATATTATCTTTCGTCCGGCGATTACGAAATCACTTCCGATTATTCCGAAGCGAGGATCATCATCGTAAACACCTGCGCATTTATCGAAAGCGCGCGAAAAGAGGCAATAGATACGATACTCGAAATGGCGGAGTACAAAAAGACGGGCAATTGCGAACTTCTTATAGTTGCGGGCTGCCTCGTTCAGAAATACCGCGACGAACTCAAAGAATCGCTTACCGAAGCGGACGTGCTTTTAGGGCTTGACGAGTATGCGGATATACGGCGCGTTATAGAGAAAACAGACTCGGCGGAATCTTTGCGCGAGGGCAGAATACTCACGACGCCGCCGCATTACGCGTATCTCAGGATCGCCGACGGTTGCAATAACTTCTGCACGTTTTGTACTATTCCGTCCATTCGTGGCAAATACCGTTCGGTGCCGCTCGAGACTCTTGTCGAAGAGGCGAAAAGGTTGTCCGACGACGGCGTCCGCGAACTCGTGCTTATCGCGCAGGACGTTACCGCGTACGGCAAAGATTTATACGGTTGTCCGTCGCTTCCCGCGCTGCTGCGCGAACTCGTAAAACTCGATTTTAAGTGGATACGGCTTATGTACTGTTATCCAGAACTCGTTACGGACGAACTTCTCGATCTTATCGCAAACGAGGATAAAATCGCAAAATATATCGACGTGCCGATGCAGCACGTATCGGACGCGGTTCTCAAACGTATGGGTCGCCGCAGTTCGTATAACGAACTCGTTACGCTGACAAAAAAACTCAACGACCGCGGAATCGCAATGAGAACCACGTTTATGGTAGGGTTTCCCGGAGAAACGGAAGAAGATTTCAAACTTCTTTGCGACTTCACGAAAGAATATAAACCCGCAAGAGTGGGAATATTTGCTTACAGTAAAGAAGAGGGAACGCCGTCGTGTAAACTCAAAGGACAGATCCCGAAATCGGTTAAACTCAAACGCGTAAACGCGCTCGGAAAGATCTATCTCGATTGCGTCAGACAGCGCAACGCCGCGCTCGTCGGAAAAACGGTCGAAGTTCTTTACGAGGATATGGACTACGATCGCGGATGCTTTGTCGGCAGAACGCAGTACGACGCGCCCGACATAGACGCAAACGTTTATTTTACGGGCGATTTCGCGGACGTTGGAAACTTTTACGACGTAAAAATCACCGGGTGCGACGGATACGACCTTATAGGAGAGAAGGCGAAATGAAAAAACTGAATTTACCTACGAAAATCACCATTGCGAGACTGATTCTTATTCCGTTTTTCGTTGCGTGCTATCTCGTGTCTTTTCCGTATCACGAATTAGTTGCAACCGGACTGTTTATAATCGCGAGCGTAACCGACTGGCTCGACGGGCATCTTGCGCGTAAATACAATCAGGTTACCACTCTCGGTAAATTCCTCGACCCCGTGGCGGACAAACTTTTAGTGTGTTCCGCGCTTGTACTCGTTTGCGTAATCGACAACGCGTTTTCGATTCCCGTAATCGTTGCGTCGATAATCATAATTTCACGCGAACTCGTTATAACCTGCTTCCGTACGATTGCCGCAACCAAAAACGTCATTATGGCGGCGGACAAACTCGGAAAAATCAAAACCGCGACCCAACTGTTCGGCTTGTCGTTCTATCTGCCTTACCGCACGTTTGCCGAACTGTCCACGGTTTTAGGCGAAGTTCTTATGTACGCGGGATTCGTTCTTTTAATGATCGCTACGTTCTTTACCGTTCTTTCCGCCATAAATTATATAGTCAAGAACCGGGGCGTTCTTTCCGATGATTGACGGCGAAATAAAAGAACTTGCGCGCAGAGTCGTCGAAACTCTGTCGGAGCGGGGTAAAACGCTTGTTACGGCGGAGTCGTTTACGGGCGGCGGGATCACGTCGGCGATCGTGTCGGTTGCGGGTGCAAGCAAGGTACTGCGCGAAGGACTCGTAACGTATACGGTCGATTCCAAAGCGTTGCGGCTCGGGATTGATCGCGAAACGGTAAGAAAATTCGGAGTCGTAAGCAAGGAAGTCGCTGTCGGGATGGTACGCGGCGCGCTTGATTCGCCTCTTAAACCGGACTACGCCGTGTCGGCTACCGGCAACGCGGGACCGTCGGTCGAACCGGATACCGCCCCTTGCGTCGGATTCGTGGCGGCGGCAGGCGGCGGCAAAGAAGTCGTCGTAAAATTATCTCTTACGGGCGACAGAGAAGAAAATATACGCGAAGGCGTTTTAAGCGCGCTTTCGGCGTTACTTGAAATCGTAAAATAAACGTGAGGTAAATATATATGGAAAAGAAGGATAAGAAAAAAACATCCGTTATCGACGCGAATATGTCGAAGGAGGAAAAAGAGCGTGCGCTCGAAGACGCGATCGCTCAGATCAATAAGACTCACGGCAGCGGCTCGATAATCAGAATGACCGACGCGGCGGTAGATAAAGTGGACGTTATTTCCACGGGCTGTCTTGCAATCGACCTCGCGCTCGGAGTGGGCGGACTTCCGCGCGGAAGAATCGTAGAAATTTACGGACCCGAATCCAGCGGTAAAACGACTCTTTCGCTTCACGTTATCGCGGAGGCGCAAAAAGCGGGCGGCAACGTCGCGTTTATCGACGCCGAACACGCGCTCGATCCGGTTTACGCGAGTCGTCTCGGTATCGACCTTGCTCGACTTTACATATCTCAGCCGGACAACGGCGAACAAGCGCTCGATATTACCGAATCGCTCGTTCGCAGCGGTGCGCTCGACGTAATCGTAATCGACTCTGTAGCCGCGCTTACTCCGAAAGTGGAGATCGACGGCGAAATGGGCGAGAGTCACGTCGGACTTCAGGCTCGTCTTATGTCACAGGCGCTTCGTAAACTTGCAGGCGTTTGCAATAAAGCGAAAACGTGTATAATATTCATTAACCAACTTCGCGAGAAAGTGGGCGTTATGTACGGCAACCCCGAAGTTACCCCCGGAGGAAAGGCGCTTAAATTCTATTCGTCCGTGCGTATAGACGTGCGCAAAGGCGAGGCGATTAAAAACGGAACCGAAGTTATCGGGAACAAAACGAAAATAAAGATCGTAAAGAATAAAATGGCTCCTCCGTTCAGAACAGCCGAAGTCGAAATCATTTACGGCAAGGGCATCAGCAGCGAAGGTTCGCTTCTCGAACTCGCTCTTCAGTTCGACGTCGTGCAGAAGAGCGGATCGTGGTTCAGTTACAACGACGAACGGCTGGCGCAGGGTAAAGAGGCCGTCAGAAACCTTCTCGAACAGAATAAAGACCTCTATGCCGAGATTGAGGCGAAAGTTCGTGCGGCGGCTACCGAAAACTCGGATTTGCTCGAAATCGGAGTAGACGATACCGACGAAAACGACAATTTGTCCGAATAATAACGCTTTCGGCGGTTCATATTTCTTGACATTTACGACGATTTGTTGTATTATTATAAGCAGGTGCGGTTTGCATCTGCTTATTTGTTTTTGATCACAGGTTAGACGAGAACCGTAAGATTTAATACAGATACGAAATATTCATTTTTAATTTATAGGAGGACGAAACGTATAATGATTTTTAACGGATCATTGTCTTTTTTCGCGTCCGCTCTTCCCGTATGGCTTTCCATTGTCATCGGCATTGTCGCACTCGTCGTCGGAGCAATCGTCGGTATTCTGATATACGGAATTATTACAGGTAAGAAAATCGGAAGCGCTGAAAAAACGGCTAAAAAAGTGATAGAGGACGCTTACGCGAAAGCGAGCGCGGCACGCAAGGAAGCCCTTTTGGAGTCGAAAGAGGAAATCCACCGCGAGCGCGTCGAATTCGATCGCGAGGTGAAAGACCGTCGCAACGAATTACAGCGTTCGGAACAGCGTAACGCTCAGAAGGAAGAAATCCTCGAAAAGAAAGAGGACGCTCTCGACAAAAAACTCGAAGCGGCAGAACAGACAAAGAAAGATCTTGCCGATCGCGAAAGCAAAATCGCAGAAAAACAGGCAAAAGTGGACGCGGCTCACGACAACATCATCGCAGAACTCGAAAAGGTCGCGCAGATGACCCGCGACGAAGCGAAAAAGATTCTTATCGACAACCTCGAAGACGAAGCGAAACGCGACGCGGTTAAGACCGTTCGCGAAATCGAGGCTCAGGCGAAGGAAGAGGCGGACAAAAAAGCGCAGAACATCGTCTCTATGGCGGTTCAGCGTTGCGCCGTCGATCACTCCGCGGAAATCACCGTTTCTGTCGTCAACCTTCCCAACGACGATATGAAAGGTCGGATCATCGGCAGAGAAGGACGTAATATACGCGCGCTCGAAAACGCTACCGGCGTGGATCTTATCATAGACGATACCCCCGAAGCGGTCGTTCTTTCCGGATTCGATCCGGTTCGCAGAGAAGTTGCCCGTATCACGCTCGAAAAACTTATCGCCGACGGACGTATTCACCCCGCACGAATCGAGGAAACGGTAGAGAAAGTTCGCCGCGATCTCGAAGTTCAGATCAAAGAGGCCGGCGAGGCGGCTATGTTCGAGACGGGAGTGTTCAATATTCATCCCGACCTCGTAAAACTTCTCGGCAGACTCAAATACAGAACAAGTTACGGACAGAACGTGCTTCGCCATTCCATCGAGGTTTCTCATCTTGCCGGAATTATGGCGGCGGAACTCGGCGCGGACGTAAACCTTGCAAAACGTGCGGGACTTCTTCACGATATCGGCAAGGCTATCGATCACGAAGTCGAAGGTACGCATATCACCATCGGTGCCGACCTTGCCAAGAAGTACAAGGAAAGCAAAGAGGTTATTCACTGTATTGCCGCTCACCACAACGACATCGAGCCGCAATCGGTCGAAGCGGTGCTTATCCAATGCGCGGACGCTATCAGCGGAAGCCGCCCGGGCGCGCGCCGCGAATCGCTTGAAAATTACGTCAAGCGTCTCGAAAAACTCGAAGAAATCGCAAACAGCCACGAAGGCGTCGAAAAGTCCTTCGCTATTCAGGCGGGAAGAGAAGTCCGCATTATGGTTAAACCCGAAGTCGTCGACGACGCCGGCACGGTTTTCCTCGCAAAGGAAATCGCAAAGCAGATCGAAAGCGAAATGGATTATCCCGGACAAATCAAAGTCAACGTCGTACGCGAAATGCGCAGCGTAGAATTTGCAAAATAACGATAAACCCCGATCGGTTGCGGTCGGGGTTATTTTTACTTTTACGGGAGCTTTACGGTTTTTTCGTGCGGAACGCTTTAGGTGTGGTTCCCGTAACCTTTTTGAAAATCTTGTTAAAGTTAGCCGTATTATTGAATCCGCATTCGTTTGCGATCGTAAGCACGTTTTTGTCAGGTTCTTCGCCGAGTTTTCGCTTTGCGGCGTCTACGCGCCTGATAGAAATGTAGTCCCAGATTTTCATACCGTAATAGGCTTTGAAAAGCGAGCAGAAGTAGTTCGGGCTGAACGACGCTATCGCGGCAATTTCACCGAGCGTAAGATCCTCGGTAAGCCGATTGTTTACGTATAAGACCGCTTCGTTGATACGCGAAAAGTTTTCCTGATTTACCGAGATTCCGCGCTCGTAATCGTCACAGTATCCGTACTCGCGGTAAATCGTAATAAGGACGTCCACGAGCATAAACTTTACGAGATTTTCGTATTCGGGTCGTTGTTCGCGCAGTTCTTTGTTTATTGCTTTAATGCGATCTGAAATGCATTTCGTAAAATGAGATTCGGGATCGAGTCGGTTCTCGAAACTTGCGTTACGGTCGAGAAATATCCGCATAAAGTCGGCAGACGAAAAACTGCCGAATATATACGACGGGTCGAATTTTACGTTGATTATACGCATACCGTCGCCGTAAATGTCGGTTATACAGTGCTGCTCGTTTGTCGAGAATATAAACACGTCGCCTGTGGCGATATCGTAAGTTTTACCCGCCTCGTATCTCCCGTATCCGTCGAGTATGGCGGAAATTTCAAACGAGACGTGATTGTGTTTTCTGTACGCTCCGCGCCGATGTTCGGCAAACGAAATATAACTCGTGAGTTGTTCGTTTCCGGACGAATCTTTAATCGATAAAATTTTGTCTGTCATAATATAGTTTGCAAATTTTGTAATATAGTTGTGGACTTATTTTCTTTGCGGTATTATAATTTGAGTATACTCGTACGTCGGTAAAATGTCAACCGAATACGCGTAAATGAACGTAAAAACGGAGAATTTATGAATCTTAACGAAAAAATCGAATCTAATGTAAACGTTTGCTCGTCGCCGTCCGATCTTAAAATTACCGATCTTCGCGTGTGTAACGTGGACGGAATACCGAAACATTGCATACTGCTTAAAATCTTTACGAATCAGGGTATAGTCGGATACGGCGAAGTGCGCGACGCGTCGAGTGCGACTTACGCGCTTATGCTCAAAAGCCGCATTATGGGCGAAAACCCGCTTAACGTCGAAAAAATTTTTAAGCGTATCCGTCAGTTCGGCGGACCGTCTCGTCAGGGCGGCGGCGTTTCGGGTATCGAAATCGCGCTTTGGGATATCGTAGGCAAGGCGTACGGCGTACCCGTTTATCAGCTTCTCGGCGGGAAATACCGCGATAAGGTCCGTATTTATTGCGATACCGACGTAGACGGAAAACATACCGGCGCGGACATGGGCAGAGCGTTAAAAAAGCGTATGGACGCAGGATTTACGTTCCTTAAAATGGATCTCGGAATCGAACTTATGCTTGACGAACCCGGTTGCCTCAACGCGCCCGCAGGTTTTCTCGAAGATATAAAAAAATACTCGATGAAAGCGATAAATCATCAGAAAGGTTCGATCGATCGCGATATGATGCTCGGCAAGAATTACGAAATTTTCACGATTCCGCATCACGCAACGGGTATTCATATCACCGAAAAGGGTCTCGATTACCTCGAAAACTACGTTCGAGAGGTTCGCGACGTTATCGGTTACGAAATTCCGCTTGCGATCGATCATATCGGGCACGTTTCGGCTAACGACGTTATTCGTCTTTGCCGTCGCCTCGAAAAATACAATCTCGCGTGGGCAGAGGACGTTACGCCGTGGCACTATACCGAACACTTCAAAAAAATCGCCGATTCTACCACGGTTCCGATTTGTACGGGTGAGGACATTTATCTTGCCGAGAACTTCGAACCGCTTATGTCATGCGGCGGAGTTTCGATGGTTCACCCCGACGTGCTTACCATCGGCGGTTTGAGCGAAATGAAAAAACTCGACGCGATGTGCGACCGTTACGGAGTGGGTATGGCTATTCATATGGCGGAAAGTCCGATCGGTTGCCTTGCGGCTATACACGCTGCGGCGGCGATTCAAAACGTTATGGCGGTCGAATTCCATTCGATCGATTGTCCCGAATGGCAGGATCTTGCAATCGGACTTGAAAGACCGTTTATTAAAGACGGTTTCGTAAGCGTTCCCAAAAAACCCGGTCTCGGACTTGACGGACTCGACGAGGAGTTTATAAAGTCGCATATCCATAAAATTTACACCGGTCAGTGGGAAGACACGACCGAGTGGGACAAAGAGTGGTCGAATGACAGAACGTGGTCGTGAGGAGTAAGATATGTTTGATTTGTCCGGAAAAACCGCGATAGTTACGGGATCGACGCAGGGTATAGGCAAAGCCGTTGCCGCCGCTATGGTACGTTGCGGCGCAAAAGTGTTCGTGCATTGTTCGTCCGACCTTGCCAAAGCCGAACGCGTAAAAGAGGAAATCGGCGCATACGGAGCAGTCGTTGCCGATCTCGGAGACGAGAAGCAGGTTCGCGCGCTTGCCGACAAAACCGGCGCGGTAGATATTTTCGTTCAGAACGCAAGCGTGCAATTCCGCAAGCCTTGGGACGGGATCACAAGCGAGGAATTCGATCGTCAGGTTGCCGTAAACTTCAAAAGTACCGTAATTCTTACACAACTTTACGGCAAAAAAATGATCGAAAAGGGCTTCGGAAGAATAATAACGATCGGAAGCGTTCAGCAGTTCAAGCCGCATAAGGATATGGCGATTTACGCCGCAACGAAAAGCGCGGTTATGAATTACGTAACCAACCTCGCCAAACAACTTGCGCCTTACGGCGTAACGGTAAATAACGTCGCGCCGGGCGTGATCGCAACGCCGCGTAACGCCGACGCGCTTGCAGATCCGGAATACGCAGCCAAAGTTTACGCGGGAATTCCCATGAATCGCGCGGGATCGGCAAACGAACTCGCCGGCGCGGTTATACTTCTTGCCAGCGACGAAGGCAGTTACATTACGGGTGTAAACATCGACGTCGACGGCGGCATGAAATTATAAAAGGAGAAGGGTATGATAAAGTTTAACAATCGCGAAGACGTTATCGCGCTCACACCGCTGTGGAAGGGCAAAAGACTTCCGGACGGCAGACCTTGGGTTGACGATAAATACATCAAAAAAATGCACAAAATGACGCTCGAAGAACTCTGGAAACCGATTTTCGTTAAAGGCTACGAAAGTCAGTTCGAGGGCGATCTCAGAACGTTGCACGACGACGGCAGAAAACTTATCGGACGTGCGGTTACATGTTCGTTTGTTCCGAGCCGTCCCGACCTTCACGACGTAATGTTCGGCGTGGGTGCGGCGGAAGGCCGAAAGGGAAACTATAATCAGTGGGTTATCGACGAACTTACCGACGGAGACGTCGTAGTTGCCGACATGTACGACAAAATTTACAAAGGTACGTTTGTGGGCGGGAACCTCACCACCGCTATCAAGGCTAAAACCAAAACCGGCGGCGCGGTCATCTGGGGCGGAGTGAGAGACGTCGAGCAGATGAAACAGGTCGAGGACGTTCAGGTTTATTACCGCGGAATCGATCCTACCCCGATCCGCGACTTTATAATGAAGGATTATAACAGCGTAACCCGGATCGGCAAAGCGACAGTTCTTCCGGGCGATATCGTGTTCGGCGGAGGCGGAGGGGTCCTGTTTATCCCGTCGCACCTCGTGGCGGAAGTCGTGGACGGCGCGGCAAAAACACACGTAAAAGACGATTTCGGATTTGAGATGATCGCGCAGAACAAGTTTACTACCGCGCAAATCGACCGCGCTACCTGGACGGAAGAAATGCTCGATATGCTCGTCGAGTGGATAAAAACCGACCCTCGCGGTGAAAAATATCGCGATCTCGACTGGTCGCCCGAATACGACGCGGCTCGTAACGGCGACCCGAACGATACTCAGACAATGCTTTAATCAAATAAAAAAATAACGAAGAGAAGGGCGTATGCGTTTCGCGATTGCCCTTTAAGGCTGAATAAAGTAAATTAAAACGACGTACCGTGAGTTGCGGTACGTCGTTTTACGTTTTTTATTTCAATTAAAGATCATGACCCGATTTGATTTCGTTGTTTGCCTTTCTCTCTTTGTAGTCTTTGAGCGCTTTCGCTAACTGATCGGGACAAGAGGTGTTAGCGCGGCATTTAATTCCTTCGAGTTTTGCGATAATGTCGTCGATTTTCATTCCGACGGCAAGGCGGGCAATACCTTGAGTATTACCGTTGCAACCGTTTACGAATTTAAGCATGGTAAGAACGTCGTTGTCGTCGACGTCGAAAATAATTTCTCTTGCACACGTTCCTACGGTTCTGTAACTTTCCATTTTGTGTTATAACTCCTTAATCTATTAGTTCTTCGTGAAGATGTCCGTAAATTTGCGCCGCCTTTGCTTCCCACTTGGAGCAGACCGCTTTTGCGGTGTTTCTGTTTGCTACGTTAAGTTTGATTTCGAGCGTAGTCTGAACCGGATCGACGATTTTAAGCTGGACTGTGTACGTTCCGTCGTTGTTTTTGTAGTAGTTATGATAGTATTCCTGCTTGCGCCGTATAGACATACGGTTTTCTTTTATGTACTCGGTAATTTCGGCGCGCAAAGAAGAGGGAATACGCGTGTAAAACAGAGAAAGGCACTGTCGACCGTCCGCGGTGATATTGTAGTAACTGTTCTTTTCTTTATTCGAGCGATAGATAAATCCCGATTCCTGCAGTTGATTTATCGTTATCGTGCAGTCCATATAACTAAGCCATGCATTGAGGCTGGTACACATCTCGATAATCGTGTTTGCCGTAATGGGTACGTCCATCGTCTCGAACACGTACAATAATATCAACTTGTTCGTTGCCGATTTGTCCGTTAATTCCATCACGACCTCCGTACAAGACATTATAACATATTTCCGCCGAAAAATCAAAGAAATTGCAATAATTTTTTTAATTTATGTAAACCATATTAAATATTTGGTTGACACAACTACCAAAAATGTGTATAATCAAATGCGAGGAGTATAAAGAAATGAGCGTTAAATTCGACGTCCTCGGACTGTTATGTCAGAACCGCGGAAAAACCGTGTCCGGCGAATATATCGCCGACAAACTCGGCGTTTCCCGCGCCGCCGTATGGAAAGCGATAAACGGGCTTAAGGACGAGGGGTACTCGATTGCGTCGGAAAGAAACAAAGGGTACGTCTTCAGCCCTAACGACGATAAACTGATCGGTGAGGCGATAGGTTTACTTGCGCCGGATTTTATGCCGTTTGTTTACGATGAGGTCGACTCGACGAACGACGAGGCGAAACGGCTTGCAATCGAATATCCGAATAAAAATATAATAGTCGTGGCAAACGCGCAACGCAACGGAAGAGGGAGACGCGGAAGGTCGTTTTATTCGCCGTGTGACACCGGTGTGTATTTCAGCGTGGTAATCCATCCGGATATTCCGCCGGAAAAGAGCGTGCTGGTTACGACCGCCGCCGCGCTTGCGACCGCCGAAACGATCGAATCGATTACAGGCAAAACCGCGCTTATAAAATGGATTAACGACGTATATGTCGACGGAAAAAAATGCGTAGGAATTCTTACCGAAGCAACGTTAAATTGCGAAAGCGCGAAGTTCGACAACATAATCGTCGGAATCGGCGTAAACGTAACTACATCGGATTTTCCCGCCGACATATCGGATCGGGCCGGAAGTATAGGCGCGGCGTCGCGTAACGAACTCGTTGCTAAAATAAGCGAAAAACTGCTTCGCTACACACAACCGCTTACCGGCGAATTTATGAGAGAATACGAGAAGAGGTGTTTCGTTATCGGTAAAATCGTAACCGTTCTGGAAAAAAACGGCAGAGAATACGAGGTGAAAGCAACCGGTTTAACTGCGCTCGGGGAATTAACGGCGGAAACTGCCAACGGACGTTCAATCGTGCTTAATAACGAAGAAGTAAGCGTAAAAGTGAGGTGAAAAATGACTACAAAAAGATTGATTCATATAAGTTATTTTACGATGTTGACTATTATCGGCGGGCTTATCAAAATCCCCGTAGGAACCGTTGCGTTTACATTACAAACCCTTTTCGTTATCTCGGCAGGTTTGTTTCTCGGAGCAAAAGACGGCGCCTTCGCTCAACTCGTATATATGATAATAGGTCTTATCGGTATTCCCGTCTTTACGCAGGGCGGAGGAATCTATTATATATTCAAGCCGTCGTTCGGATATATCTTGTCTTTCCCGATAGGAGCGTTTCTGACCGGTTTTCTGATCCAAAGGAGTAAAACGATACGGGGAATAAAACTGTTTTTGTTCTCGCTTGTCGGTCTCGTATCTATCTATATTGTCGGAATGGCATATCAGGTGATGATTCTGGTGCTTGTAAACGGTCTTGAATTTGCCGCGGCGTGCGCAACGCTCGTAAGTATTCTGTTATACTTCGTCGTAGACGTGGTAACGGTGTATATTTTAACGTTGATTTACCCGCGTGTGAACAATTTAGTGGGTTTGCATAGTACTGTGCAAAGTACTAAACCTATAAATCCTGAACTTAAACCCGATCCGCAAAATTACACTAATAATAACTGAATTCGGTAGCGAAAAGGCTGAAAACAACGGTTGCAAAGTACTATTCAACCGTTGTTTTTTATTTAATTTATTATAAATTATTGACATACAAAAAAGCGCAACCACGGTGGGTCACGCTTCTTTTATAATTAAATTCGGTTTTTTTACGCTTTGCCGTTGCAGCCGAGAACGTTTACGAGTTTATGCTTTACACACTCTTTTATAAGTTCGCGGGCGGGAGCGAGGTACTGACGAGGATCGAAGTGAGCGGGATTCTCGACGAAATGTTTTCTGATCGCGGCGGTGAAGGCGAGACGAAGATCCGAATCGATGTTGATCTTGCATACAGCCATGGACGCCGCTTTGCGGAGCATATCTTCGGGAACGCCCTTTGCGCCGGGCATTGCTCCGCCGTACTTGTTGATCATCTCGACGTACTCGGGGATAACGCTGGACGCACCGTGAAGAACGATGGGGAATTCGGGAAGGCGTTTGCCGACTTCTTCGAGAATATCGAAACGAAGTTTTGCTTCGCCTTTGAATTTATAAGCGCCGTGCGAAGTACCGATTGCGATCGCAAGCGAGTCAACGCCGGTTTTCGACACGAATTCCTGTACCTGATCGGGATCGGTGTAGCAGGAATCAGCCTCGGAAACGTTGACCGCGTCTTCGATTCCGGCAAGTCTGCCGAGTTCTGCTTCGACGACTACGCCGTGATCGTGAGCGTAATCGACAACCGACTTGGTAATCTTAACGTTCTCGTCGAAGGTGTGGTGCGAAGCGTCGATCATTACGGAAGTAAATCCGTCCTCGATTGCGGATTTGCAAAGCTCGTAACTGTCGCCGTGATCGAGATGAAGGCAAATCGGAAGTCCGCTGTCCTCAACCGCAGCCTCAACGAGTTTTTTGAGGTACTTGGGGTTGGCGTACTTTCTCGCGCCGCTGGAAACCTGAAGGATAAGGGGAGCGTTTTCTTCTTTGCCCGCTTCGACGATACCCTGAATCATCTCCATGTTGTTCACGTTAAAAGCACCGATAGCGTAGCCGCCTGCGTATGCTTTTTTGAACATTTCTTTCGTTGTTACTAATGGCATAACAAACCTCCAAAAAAAACTTTCGGCTCTATTATACAACATTAAACAGAATTTGCAAAGCGTTTTCGACCATTTTTTCGAGTTTTTATACGTTTGACTTTTTTCTCCTGCGGCTATATAATAGGATAAAAGAATCCACAAGGAGTTGTTATGGTTGACCCGAGAATAAAAAAACTTGCCGAAAATTTAGTCGGATATTCCGTTGCCGTGAAAAAAGGCGACAAAGTTCTTATCGAAGCGTACGATATCGATTCGCCGCTCGTCGAGTGTCTCGTAAAGGAAATACGCTCGCGAGGCGCGTACGCTTTCGTCGAGGTTTACGACGGAAAAATTCAGCGCGCGCTTTTAATGAACGCGGACGAAGAATACTTTAATTTGCTTGCCTCCTACGCCCGCGGCAGAATGGAGGATATGGACTGCTATATCGGAATACGCGGGTCTTTGAATTCCTTCGAGGACAGCGACGTTCCCGCCGAAAACAAAGACCTTTACTCGCGTTTATATCTTCAACCGATCCACCACGAACTTCGCGTTTGCAAAACCCGCTGGGTGATTTTGCGCTATCCGAACGAAAGCATGGCGCAACTTGCCGGTATGTCCACCGAAAAATTCGAGGATTTTTACTTTGACGTATGCAACCTCGATTATTCGAAAATGGACAAGGCGATGGACGCGCTCGTCGACCTTATGAATAAAACCGACAAAGTTCGCATTGTCGCGAAAGATACGGATTTGTCTTTTTCGATAAAAGGAATGAAGGCGATTAAGTGCAGCGGACAATGCAATATTCCGGACGGCGAAGTTTACACAGCCCCCGTAAAGGACAGCGTAAACGGCGTTATTTCGTATAACGCGCCGTCTATCGAGAACGGGATAAAGTTTGAAAACGTGCGCCTCGAATTCAAGGACGGAAAAATCGTAAAAGCTACGTCGAATCACACGGAGGAGTGCAACAAAATTTTCGATACGGACGAAGGTTCGAGATACGTGGGCGAATTCGCTATCGGCGTAAATCCGTTTGTGACCAAGCCCATGGGCGACATTCTTTTCGACGAGAAAATTTCGGGTTCGATTCATTTTACCCCGGGGTGCTGCTATGAGGACGCGGACAACGGCAACGTTTCCGCCGTTCACTGGGATCTTGTGCTGATGCAAACGCCCGAGGCGGGAGGCGGGGAGATATATTTCGACGACGTTGCGATAAGAAAGAACGGAAGGTTCGTCCTTCCCGAACTTTTCCCGCTTAACCCCGAAAACCTCGCTTAAAGGAAATTTTTTCCGAAATTGCGTTAATTTGCTTGCTAAAAAAAACAAAAACGAGTATTATATATAAGGTTGAGGGCAACCTCTTCCGCAAAGTACGTAAATTATTTTTTGGAGGGACACGAAAAATGTCAAAAGTAACTAAAGTTGCGATCAATGGTTTCGGAAGTATCGGTCGCCTGGCGTTCCGTCAGATGTTCGGCGCGGAAGGCTACGAGGTTGTTGCGATCAACGATCTTACCAGCCCCAAGATGCTTGCTCATCTTCTTAAATACGACACCATGCAGGGTAACTATGCCAACAACCACACGGTAACCTATAAGGACTCCGTACTCGGCGAGGATGGAAAAACCGTCGTTACCCCCGGATCGATCACCGTTGACGGCAAGGAAATTACCATTTACGCTTGCCCGAAGGCTCAGGATCTTCCCTGGAAAGCTCTCGACGTAGACGTCGTACTCGAATGCACCGGTTTTTACACCTCGAAGGCTAAGGCTCAGGCTCACATCGACGCCGGCGCGAAGAACGTCGTTATTTCCGCTCCCGCAGGAAACGACCTTCCCACCATCGTTTACAACGTAAACCACACCACGCTTACCAAAGACGATCACATTATTTCCGCGGCTTCCTGCACCACCAACTGCCTCGCTCCGATGGCAAAAGCGCTTAACGATTTCGCCGCCATCGAGTCCGGTATCATGACCACCGTTCACGCTTACACCGGCGACCAGATGATTCTCGACGGTCCGCAGAGAAAGGGCGACCTTCGCCGCAGCCGCGCGGGCGCAATGAACATCGTTCCCAATAGCACCGGCGCCGCTAAGGCAATCGGTCTCGTTATTCCCGAACTCAATGGCAAGCTTATCGGTTCCGCTCAGCGCGTTCCGACCGCTACCGGTTCGACCACGATCCTCGTTGCAGTCGTAAACAAGACCGTAACCAAGGACGAGATCAACGCCGCCATGAAGGCTGCCGCTAACGAATCCTTCGGATACAACGTTGACGAAATCGTTTCGTCCGACGTAGTAGGCATGAGATTCGGCTCGCTCTTCGACTCGACCCAGACCATGGTTATCCCGATGGCGGACGGCAAGTCGATGGTTCAGGTTGTTTCGTGGTACGACAACGAGAACTCGTATACCAGCCAGATGGTAAGAACGATCAAATACTTCTCGGAGATTAAGTAATTTAACTTCGCATAACTTAAAAACCGATCGGAGCGTAACGCCTCGGTCGGTTTTTCGTTATAAAAATTATGATACGTATGTGCGTTTTCGTTACTCGGCACAAAGCAGGCGCGCTTTCGGCACACCTTGAAAATCTTTATCCGCAGGGGTGGATTATTCCGTCGTGCCGCCTTGCGGAAAAGCGAATCCGAACAGCGTAATAGCGGTTGCGATCACTATTATTACCGCGGCGACGTTTACGTATATTACGACGCGGAGTTTCCGATCCTTTACCGTAATAAACGACAGTCCGGTAATAACGACGGTGGTTGCGGCCGAAACGAAGTAATAAAAAATAAGAAAGATTCCGCCGAATACCTGTCCGGCTACGTTCGTTTCAAAGCACATACCGATCGCGCAGATAAATACAAACACGCAGAACGCAAGATTCAGCACCGTCAGAACCCATAAAAGTATGTACAAAAACTTTTTCATATCACCATTATAACACAAAATTTTCATAAAGTCAAAGAATATCGTTTGCTTTTTTCGTTGCTAATTGTTATAATAGTTCGAGAAACGGTCGGTGCAGAGGAGAAATTATGCTTGCAAAAATCAACAGTTACGGATTACAGGGGATAAACGGATACGCGGTAAGTCTCGAAGTCGACATCAACAACGGACTGCCGAAAATGGACGTAGTCGGACTCGGGGATACGGCTATAAAGGAAAGCCGCGAGCGGGTAAGAAGCGCGATAAAAAACAGCGGTTTCTTTTTTACGCCAAAAGCAATCACCGTAAATCTTGCGCCCGCGTCGATAAAAAAGGAAGGTTCGCTGTACGACCTCGGAATTGCTTTGGGGATTCTGTACGCTACCGAACAGATCTGCGTTCCGAACGTGGGCAATTATATAATAGTCGGAGAACTGTCGCTCGACGGCGAACTTCGTCACGTCAGAGGCATTTTACCGATTCTGATTTCGGCTCGCGACAACGGATACAAAAAGATTATTATTCCGGCGGCCAACGCAGCCGAGGCAAGTTATATCGACGGCGTGGACGTGTACGCTTTTTCCTCATTTTGCGACGTCGTCAGTTTTCTTACCGGCGAAAAACAGTGCGAACCTATATCCAAACAACCGATCGCGTTGTCGCTCAATAATCGTTATTCCGAAGATTTCAAGTACGTCAAGGGTCAGTACGTGGCAAAACGCGCTATGGAAATTGCGGCTGCGGGCGGACATAACATTTTACTTATCGGACCGCCCGGCGCGGGTAAAACGATGCTTGCGCGGTGTATTCCCACGATTTTGCCGGACATGACGGTGTCCGAGGCGTTGGAAACTACTAAAATTCACAGCGTTGCCGGCGTTCTCGACGAAAAGAAAGGTATGGTTTTCACGCGGCCGTTCCGCTCGCCGCATCACACCGTAAGCATGATCGCGCTGACGGGCGGCGGGGTAAACGCTCACCCGGGCGAGATGAGCCTCGCGCATAACGGCGTTTTGTTTATGGACGAAATTCCCGAATATCCGCGTTCCTGTCTCGAAATACTGCGTCAACCGCTCGAAGACGGAGTTATTACCGTTTCGCGCGCGCAACGGAGCGTGACGTACCCCGCGAATTTTATGCTCGTGGCGAGCATGAATCCATGTCCGTGCGGTTACTTCGGATCCAAAACGCACGAATGTTCGTGTACGCCGCTTCAGATAAACAAATATCTTTCCAAATTGTCCGGTCCGCTTATGGACAGGATAGATCTGCATATTACGGTCGATAACGTTACGTACGACGATCTTACTAGCGACGAACTCGCCGAAGACAGCGCAACAGTCCGCGCACGCGTTCAGAAAGCGCGCGAGATTCAGTTGAAGAGATTCGAGGGAACTAACGTTTACTCCAATTCCAAAATGAATTCACAGATGATACGAAACTTCTGTGTTCTCGACGATCGATCGGAGGCTCTTATGCGCAAGGCGTTTGAAAAGCTGTCGCTTTCGGCTCGCTCGTATACGCGCATACTCAAAATCGCGCGGACGATAGCCGACCTTGCGGGATCGGAAAATATTACCGTTTCGCACGTGAGCGAGGCTCTTACGTATAGGGGAATGGACAGAGAATATGTATAACAGAGTGTCCGCAAGCAAAATACTTTACTGGCTCAGTCTCGGTTCGTTTTCCGTGCGGAGGCAGAAAGAACTCGTTTCGCGGTATAAGACCCTTGACGAACTTTGGGACGATTTTCCGAAAAATCCCGTCGTTCGCGAATTTGTCGGCGAAAAAGCGTTTGGCGAACTGTCGCGTTTCCGTTCGGTCGACTATATCGAAAAATCGTTGAGCTGGTTGCGCGACAAGGACGTCGGAGTGATTACGATACTCAATCCGATCTTTCCCGAGCGGCTTCGCCGACCCGAAGTAAACGCGCCGCTCGTGCTTTATTATCGCGGCGATCCGAAGATTCTCGCCGACGAAAGCGTCGCAGTCGTAGGCACGCGGGCTTGCTCGACGTACGGCAGGGAAGTCGCTAAAAATATCGGCTACGATCTCGGAGCCGCCGGCGTAACGGTCGTAAGCGGGCTTGCCACCGGAATCGATTCGTACGCGCACGAAGGAACGCTTGCCGCGTCGGGTAAGTGCGTTGCGGTTATCGGCGGAGGTCTCGATCACGTCACGCCCGTCGGAAATATTAAGATTCACGACAAAATAATCGAAAGCGGCGGCGCGGTCGTGTCCGAATACCGTCCCGAATTTCCGCCCAACAAATTTACTTTTCCCGAACGCAACCGTCTTATATCCGGTCTTTCTCTCGGAACCGTCGTAGTGGAGGCTGGAGAAAAGAGCGGCGCGCTTATAACCGCGTCATGCGCGCTGGATCAGGGCAGATACGTTTTCGCCGTTCCGGGACCGGTTACGAGCGAGCGCAGCAAAGGCTGTAACGAACTACTTTATCAGGGCGCGTGCGTCGCGCGAAACGCCGAAGATATACTGTCCGTAATTCGTCCGAACGTTGTGACGACAAACTTAAAATCGGATAAAAAATCGGCGGCGACCGAAAAAATCGTTGACAAAGATCAAAAAACGGTGTATAGTCTTTTGTCGGACGAGGCAAAAACCATGGACGAAATAATCGAGGGGTCGGGACTGCCTCCCGCCGCGATTGCGGAGATTCTTCTCGATATGGAACTCAAAGATCTCATCGTCCGGTCAGGTAACAACGCGTTTCGGCGCAAATCGTAAAAAACGGAGAAAACAGTGAAGTTAGTAGTAATCGAAGGTGCAGGAAAAGTAAAAACCGTCGAGAAATATCTCGGTAACGGATATAAGGTTTTCGCGACGAAAGGTCATATACGCGATCTTCCCGCAAAATCTCTGGCGGTAAACGTCAAAAACAATTTCGAGCCGAAGTACGAAATCATGCCCGATAAAACGGCTACCGTAGCGGAACTCAAAAAACTCGCGGCAAAAGCGGACGAAGTTTATCTCGCAACCGACCCCGACCGCGAAGGAGAGGCGATATCGTGGCACATCGCGAACGTTCTCGGATTCAAGCCCGAGGACAAAGTTCGTATAGAATTCAACGAAATTTCGCAAAAAGCGGTAAAAAACGGACTCGAACACCCGCGGGCGATCAACGAAAACCTCGTGGACGCTCAGCAGGCGCGCCGCGTTCTCGACAGACTTGTAGGTTATAAACTTTCACCCGTGCTGTGCAAAAAAATTCGTCATAATCTGTCGGCGGGAAGAGTTCAGTCGGTAACGCTCCGGCTTATCGTCGAGCGCGAACGCGAAATACGCGCGTTCAAACCGGAAGAATACTGGAATTTCGCCGCGATTCTCGAAAACGACGAAAAAGCGCGTTTCAAGGCGGCTCTCGCGCTCAGAAACGGAAAAAAATACACGATAAAAAGCAAAGAAGAGGTCGATTCGGTTCTTGCCGATCTCGAATCGGAAAAGTACGTCGTAACCAAAGTCAAAAAGACGGTTACAAAGTCTCACGCGCCCGCGCCGTTTATCACGTCCACCATGCAGCAGGACGCGCTCAATAAACTCGGTATGTCTCTTAAACAGACTGCCGCCGCGGCTCAGGCTTTGTATGAAGGCGTGGAAATCGAGGGCGAGGGCAAAATCGCGCTTATTACTTATATAAGAACGGACTCGACCCGCGTTGCGCCCGACGCGATCAAAGCGGCTCGCGAGTTTATCACGCAAAAATTCGGCGCGGATTACGTTCCCGAAAAGCCGAACCTTTACGCTTCCAAAAAGACTGCGCAGGACGCGCACGAGGCGATTCGTCCGATTACTCTTGCCCGCGACCCCGAAAGTCTTAAAAATTCGCTTAAAAAGGAACACTATCGCCTTTATAAACTTATTTACGACCGCTTTATGGCGAGCCAGATGAGCGAAGCAAAGTACAATTCCGTTTCGGTAGACATCTCTGCAGGCGACTACGGATTCAAAGTTAACGGCAAAACGCCGCTATTTAAAGGCTATACCGCCGTTTACAGCGCGTATGTCGAAAACGAAGACGACGAAAAAGACGTAAAACTTCCCGCGCTCGAAGAGGGCGAAATTCTTACTGTCGTCGAACATAAATACGAGCAGAAATTCACCAAGCCGCCCACGCGATACACCGAGGCGAGCCTCGTAAAACTTATGGAAGAAAAGGGTATCGGTCGTCCGGCTACTTACGTGCCGACGATCACGCTTTTAGGATCGCGAGACTACACCGAAAAAGAAGGCAAGTTCTTAAAGCCGACCAAACTCGGCGAAGACGTAGTCGATATGCTCGTTAAGTACTTTCCCGACATTATGGACGTCGGATTTACCGCGAACATGGAAGAAAAACTCGACGACATCGAATTCGGCGGCAAGGTATGGCAAAAAGTAATAGCCGATTTTTACGACGGTTTCGAAGATAAAATTTCCGCCGCGATAGGCGACAGTTTTTCGCTTAAAGCCGCCGACGAAAAGTCGGACGTAATCTGCGACAAATGCGGCGCGCAAATGGTTATCCGTTCGGGTAAATTCGGTAAATTTCTTGCCTGCCCGAACTTCCCGAAATGTAAAAACACCAAGCCTATCGAACCCGAAAAACCCGCGTCGTCCGCGCCTTCGTCCGCACCCGAGGACGGTTTTTCTCTCCGCCCCGCAGGCGAGAATCCGAACGCACCCGTCGCCGTCGCACCCGTAAATCCGGACGAGAAAACCGAAATCTGCGATAAATGCGGCAGGCCGATGGTTATAAAAAAGGGTAAGTACGGTAATTTCTGGGCTTGCACGGGCTACCCGGAATGTCACAATATCAAAAAGATCGGCGGCGCGGTTTCGTCGGACGCGAGCGGCGATTACGGCAAATGCCCCGAATGCGGCAAACCTCTTAAAAAGATAACGACAGCAAAAGCGACTTTCTACGGTTGCACCGGATACCCCGAATGTAAATTCACGTCGTTCGATCCGCTCACGGGCGAAAAATGCCCCAAATGCGGCGCGTATACCGTTATTCATACCGCGAAAAAAGGCGGCGAAGTAATCAGATGCTCGAATAAAGATTGCGACTATACCGCCGAGGTTACTAAAAAATGAGCCGCGTTACCGTAATAGGCGCGGGACTTGCCGGTTCGGAAGCGGCTTTGCAGCTTGCGTCGCGCGGAGTAAAAGTACGGCTTATCGACTGCAAACCGCACGAAAAAACGTCCGCGCATAAGTCTGACGATTTCGGCGAGCTCGTTTGCAGCAATTCGCTTAAAAGCGATCTTTTGTCTACAGCCTCCGGGCTTCTGAAAGCCGAACTACGTCTGCTCGACAGCGAACTTATCCGGATCGCCGACGAAGTAAAAGTGCCTGCGGGTAGCGCGCTTGCGGTAAACCGCGAACTTTTTGCGGAAAAAATCACCGAAAAACTTCATTCCGATCCGAATATCGAAATCGTTTGTCAGACGGTTACCGACTGGGATACCGACGAATACACCATTATCGCGACGGGGCCGCTTACGCTTGACGGACTTGCCGCGAAAATAGCGGAACGTTTCGGCGCGGGGCTTCATTTTTACGACGCCGCCGCTCCGATCGTAGACGGCGCGAGTATAGATTTAAGTCGGGCATTCACCGCCGACAGATACGGAAAAGGCGAGGGCGATTATCTTAACTGTCCGATGACGAGAGTGGAATACGACGAGTTTTACGCCGCTCTCGTTACAGCCGAATGCGCGGTGCTGCACGAGTTTGAAAAATCGGACGTATTCGAGGGGTGTATGCCCGTCGAAGTTATGGCGCGGCGCGGAAGAGACACGCTCTTGTTCGGACCGCTTCGCCCCGTGGGTTTTTTCGACGAGACGGGCAAACGCCACTACGCGGTAGTTCAGCTTCGGCGCGAAAACGTGGAAGGAAGCGCGTACAATATCGTGGGATTTCAGACAAACCTCAAGTTTTCCGAACAAAAACGTGTTTTCGGTATGATTCCCGCGCTTAAAAACGCCGAATTTTTGCGCTACGGCGTTATGCATCGTAACACTTTCATAAACGCGCCCGAGGTCGTCGACGCGAATTTCAGAGTTAAAAAATATCCCAAAACGTACGTAGCCGGACAGCTTTCGGGCGTGGAGGGGTACGTAGAAAGCATTATGAGCGGGCTTATCGCGGCGCGATCGCTCTGCCGCGAAATAAACGGACTCGAACCGGTTAAACTTCCGCGCGAGACGATTTGCGGCGCGCTTTGTAATTATCTCGAAACGCCAAATTCCGCTTTTCAGCCGATGAACGCGAATTTCGGGCTTTTGCCGCCCATTACCGAGCGGATAAAGGATAAAAACGCGAAAAAGACGATGCAATCCGAAAAAAGTCTTAAAATTTTAAAAAACTTTACGCTATGATTTGATTTTAATCGCGCGTTGTGTTACAATGATACAAAACGCGATAACGGAGAAGGCAATGGAAATTAAAGGAACGACGATAGTCGGAGTAAAACGCGACGGTCATACCGTAATCGCCGGCGACGGTCAGGTTACCGCCGGACAGTCGGTGATTATGAAAGGTAACGCCGTAAAAGTCCGCAGGCTGTATAACGACGAAGTTATAGTCGGGTTCGCGGGTACGGTTGCCGACGCGTTTATGCTCAGCGAAAAATTCGAGGAAATGCTCAACAAATACAGCGGAAACCTTATGCGCAGCGCGGTTGCTCTCGCTCAGCTCTGGCGCGGCGACGCCGGATTTCGCCAACTCGAAGCGCTTATGATAGTCGCCAACAAGGACGAAATGCTCGTACTCGACGGAACGGGCAACGTCATTCAACCCGAAAGCGGCGTTTGCGCGATCGGAAGCGGCGGAAATTACGCTCTGGCGGCGGCACGCGCGCTTATGCGCAATACGAAAATGAACGCGAAAAAGATCGCGGTGGAATCTATGAAAGTCGCAAGCGAAATCTGCGTTTACACCAACGATCACTTTACCGTCGAGGAGGTGTAAAATGGAATTATCCCCTAAACAGATAGTAGCCGAACTCGACAGATATATTATCGGTCAGTCCGAGGCGAAACGAACCGTAGCCGTTGCGCTTCGCAACCGTTATCGTCGTTCGCAGCTTCCCGAAGAAATCCGCGAGGAAATCACTCCGAAAAACATTATAATGAAAGGTCCTACGGGCGTAGGCAAGACCGAAATCGCCCGCCGCCTCGCAAAACTCGTAAAAGCCCCGTTCGTCAAAGTCGAGGCGACTAAATTCACCGAAGTCGGTTACGTCGGCAGAGACGTGGAGTCCATGGTCCGCGACCTTGTGGAAGTGGGTATAAGACTCGTAAAGGAAGAAAAAATGGCGGAAGTGGAAGCCGCTTCCCCCGCGCTTGCCGAAAAGAAAATAATAAACGCCATAACAGCCGCGCGTAAAAAAACGCTCACCGACTATTCGGAGGAGGCTATAAGAGCGGGCGTGGAGAGCGAATACGCCGAGGGTAAACTCGACGATCATATGCTCGAAATAGAGGTTGACGACCAGCCCAAAGGTATGGAAATAATGCCCGGTATGGGAATGGGCGCGGAAATCAATCTCGGCGATATTTTAGGCGGAATTATGCCTAAAAAGAAGAAAAAACGCAAAGTTACGGTGAAAGAAGCAGTAAAACTTCTTACCGCCGAGGAAAGC
>ERZ780198.1090-NODE-1090-length-26641-cov-11.305725_pt1 | contig 26641 bp, 22 predicted proteins | sample MGYA00510979_ERZ780198 | MGnify/ENA primary metagenome ERZ780198 (study PRJEB29588, sample SAMEA2158039) | human gut metagenome | biome: human gut; feature: human-associated habitat; material: faeces | place: Denmark | collected 2008/2010 ...
TTGGTTGGCAGCGAAGGTACCCATTTCAATCAATAGCCTTTTTTTGACTGCTTACAAGTTTAATGTTGCTATGTGTTTTGTTTGAAGTCTTGTTCGTCGCAAAGGCTTATCCCTTGTAGGGTCCGTCTTTTGCTTCCAGAATAACTGTTGGTTCTATTACTTTCACCGTGTGCCAGGTGCCAGCCGGTATTTGCATCCCGTACAGTCCTTCAGCTGGAGCCAGCACTTGTCGGCCCACTTCCTTAAAGATGCGTCCGCCGTTTTCGTCCAGATGTTCCTCATACATTACTTCCTCCAGTTTCCCCATGAGGCAGACCACCGTTTCGGCGGTCTCTTCATGGCGGTGAATGGCTACTTCCGTACCCGGCAAGAGGGCATTCAGCATCCGCTGCGAGGTATCGGCAGCCGAATTACGCAGATCATAATTTTGTCTGAGTCTTTCAGAAACAACAGCTTTCTCTAAAATAGATTGCAAAAAATCTTTATCAAACACCATAACAGAATAAAATATTCGTTACATATAAATTATCAGATCCCTCTAACGATATCAATAAAGTTTTCAATAACCCAGTCTACATCTTCCATCGACATCCTTGTATTAAGTGGAAGAGTGATTTCATTTTCAAACATATGATATGAATTAGGAAAATCCTTTATATCATAACCCATCTTCTTATATGCTGTCATCATTGGAAGCGGCTTATAGTGCACGTTAGTTGCAATACCACGTTCTGCCATTTTCTCGATTACTTCATTCACTTGTTCACGAGTCTTACCCAAAAGTCGTACGATATACAGATGGCCACTTGACACATGTTTCTCACCGAAGTGATTTAAAACAGCAACATTAAGATTTGCAAATGCAGAGTTCATCTTCTCTATCATTTCCTTACGCTTTGCTAACATTTTTGGATAACGTTCATACTGAATAAGTCCTAAAGCAGCAACCACATCTGTCATATTACATTTAAACCATGGTCCTACAATATCATACTCCCATGCACCAAGCTTTGTTTTAGCAAGAGCATCTTTATTTTGACCGTGAAGTGAAAGTAGCTGACAAATACGATATATACGTTGATTCCAGTTTTCACCTTCTTTAGCATAAATACAATCCAAATTATTTCCTGTATCTAAATCAAGCATAGCAAGCTCGTTACCAAATGGAAGATTCCATGTCAAAGCCCCACCTTCTGCTGTGGTGAAATTTTTCACAGCATGGAAACTAAAAGAAGAAAAATCAGCCATTGCACCACACATAACCTTCTTCTCTCCCACTATACGATATCCACCAAAAGAGTGAGCACAATCAGCACAAATAGCAACACGACCTATCTTACATTGAAGATCTGTTTTTGGCTTAAATAAATTCTTCTTACGCGCTACTATAGCCATTAGACGATCATAATCACATGGTATTCCAGCAAGATCTACAGGAATAATTGCTTTCGTATTTTCAGTAATTGCCTCCTCGACTGCTTCATAATCCATTTCCAAACAGTCTTTTTGTATATCAACAAAAACTATCTTTGCCCCAACATGGTTAATAATTGATGCACTAGCTGTATAAGTATATGCAGGAACAATTACTTCATCTCCTTGTCCAATGCCCAAGATACGAAGTGCCATCTCTGCACAAGCAGTCTGAGAATTCAAACATACACAATTAGGTACTAAGACATCAATACTATCATTTACACCTACATATTTTGCAATTATTTTTTCAAATTTCTTAGTGCGAGGACCTGTTGTAATCCAACCACTCAATATTGCATCACGAACCTCATTTGCCTCTGACTCTGTCATATCAGGAGGGCTAAAAGGAATATTTCTTCTTTTCAAATCACTATTCATATGTTAATATTTATTATTTATATCTATTCTTACTAATAAAGATATCCACTAGTAAATAACCGTTGATAGGTACAACTTATATTCCCCCATTTTGATATTATTTCTTATCAACTACACTTTTTATAATCTCCACATATCTTTGTGTACCATACTCACGTGTAAATTTATTCAGTATTAACTGTCGAGCTTTTTTCCCCATCTCATTACACATCCTACGATTAGAATTCATAGTACGAATCACCTTTACAAGTGATTGCACATCACCAGCAGGTGAATACATACCACAATTGTACCGACTAAGAATATAAGTTAACTCTCCTTCATCAAAACTTGCAACAACTGGACGACCAGCAGACATAATGGAAAGAGTTTTAGAGGGCATTGCTGCTCCTCCAAGACCTGGTTTACAACTTACAATACAGACATCACCAAGGCTGTAAACTTGAGATACACGTTCTATTGGTTGCAAAGGAAAAAACTTCACATTATCAATACCTAAAATTCTTACTTTATCAACATACTGTTCTTTTAGTCCTCCTGTTCCAAAAATAAGGAACTCCACCTCTTTATCACTTATCATCTCCTTGGCAGTATCAATAATCACATCAATATTTTGAGCAATACCTAGATTACCAGCATATACCACATGAAATTTATCTCTACTAATACCAAGTTCTTCAAATAACTGATTTTCATCCTTTGAAACTGGCATTACAGCATTTTGATCTACCCAATTATACACAATTTCGATTTTTTCTTCCGGTACTCCTTTTGCAATAATGTTCTGTTTAAAACTTTCTGAAATAACTATAATTTTATCAGCATGTTTATATGTAAAATCTTCAATAACTCGTCCTATCTTCCATAATATAGAGCCTTTATGGCTCAAACCAGCACCAACAAGCGAATCCGGAAAAATATCTTGAAGATTATAAATAAATGGACGTCCTGTTAATTTCTTTATCAAAGCTGCCATTGCACCTTGAGTAGGTGGAGTACTTGCAATAAGCATAACATCACACTTACGAGCATCTTTAGCAAAAACCCCTCTGATAAACTGCTTAATATTTTGCACAAAATAGCGGATAGCACGTAGAAAAGGATTCTTACTTTCATAAATAAGACTAAATCTATGAACAATCATTTTGCCACCCAGCATCAATTCCTTTTTCTTAGATTTATACTCTTCTCGAATCTCCTTTGAAATCCCACGACAAGGGATAGGAGTATATACAACTAATTCCCATCCTTGATCAACAAATGCTTGATTTCTATTCCAACTGATGTATGGACTTGAAACCCCTTCAGGCAAAAAATATGAAGGTAAAAGTAAAATTTTCATATTAATTTGTATAAACATTTTCGTGTTTCAAAACAGTCTGAATTGTTTTAAAGAAAATCTTCACATCCAGCCAAAAAGAAATATTATCCGCATACCAAGCATCCTTAAGTCTTTTTTCTCGTACACTTATACTATTACGATAATATGCTTGAGTATAGCCTGATATGCCCGGACGGACATTCATTTTGTGTATCTCATCAGGCTTATAACTAGATAATGCTGACCACCCACTAGCACGAGGACCAATTAAAGACATCTCACCCTTCAACATATTAAGTATTTGAGCTGTTTCATCAAGACTAGTTTCTCTGAGAAATTTACCAACCTTTGTAACTCGTGGATCATCCTTAGAATTATAAGTACTACCATCTGGATTAGTTATATTTTCAGCATTAACTTTCATACTGCGAAACTTATACATCATCAATTTCTTACTATTCTTACCAATGCGTTCAGCCATATAGAACACAGGACCGCCATCCTCTAACTTTATTGCAATTGCAATACATATCCATATAATACAAAAAAAAGGAAATGCGATTAATGCTATAAGCCAGTCACAGATTGGCTTTATATAATTCACATACATATTATTTATTGTTTATTTAATGATTATATATTTTTTCAATTTTTCCCAAGCTTTATCAGCATGAAGACTTGCATCTTCTGGCGTATCTCCATTACATAATACCCATCCACAAATATCAGATTTTGTTTTATATTGTGGTAATGTATCACCTACATTTTTTCGCATGATAATATCCAGTATATGATCATTACCAATCAAATTATTATATGGTTTGATTTCTTCAATAACTCCTGGATGATATATTAACAACCTTGATGAAATATATTCTTTCTTTTTAGGTCTTATTGAAATATCACCAGAAGTACATATACAGATACTATTGTTTAATTCATCAACACCTCTTGAATATGGGACTATATGTGAAGCTATCAGATTTTGACCATTTCTGATACCTACATCAATAATATAAGGTTTTCCATCATTATCAGATATAATAATATCAAAGTTTATAGGACCAAAATTAACATTTAAGGCAGTTACAGCTTTACACACCTCTTCATTTATTAATTTCTCTGTATATTTAGAAATTCCTAGATAAGTAGTTTGTTTATAAATAGGATATTCTTTAGTCCATTCAAATTCTGTTCGTACAATTGAATAAACATAAATTTCACCATTACTTACATATGCTTCCACACTGTACTCTATACCTTCTATATAAGGTTCAATATAAATATGATTATCACGAGAGCCATCAAATGCATATTGAATAGCTTTCTTTATCTCTGTTTCATTTTTTACAATATATACTCCTTTACTACCTGAACCATCACAAGGCTTAACTACAAATGGAATAATAAACCTTTTAGAATAAACATCTTTCAAAGAATTAATATCAAAAATATCTCCGCCCATATTACATCCACAATCTGTCAATTTCTTTCGAATCAAATACTTATTTGTAGATATTTGAGAAGTTGCCATTGGCATACAAGGAATTTTCATTTTTTCGCCAATATAACTTACTGTTGGTAAGGTAAGAGTTGCCCCCCAAGACATTACACCATCTATTTCTAGCTGTTGAGCATATTTTAAGCAATTGTCCTTATCTTTAACATCTATAATACGGTAGCCAGTAGCATATGCAAATCCAGGTTGTCCTTCTTTATAATCAACACAATATGCTTCATGACCAAGTTCTAAGATTCTCTTTATTGCAGGAACTTGATACTCTGCAGCTCCAATAACAAGTATCTTCTTCATAGTTTATTCTCTAACTATTGCTTCGTTAATCATTTGTTTAACTTTCGTTGCTTTGGCAATGCTTAGTTTTACATTACCTTCGCATGCAACTACATATCCACAACCATCTAAATTAGTACGATATTGAGTTATTTCATCGCCGATATGTAAGTGATGTACAATCTGAACCCTATACTGATTTTCTATTAATTCAAAATTTGGTAAAGATTTCACTTTACCAGGTGTAAGTGCCAGCAATTTAGTTGCAACTGATTTCGGATACCATTCATTCTTCCAACAAGTTGAATCGCCTACAGCAGCACGAATCATATTACCCATGTAGTCAATACCTGTTCCAATAGGAACAATATGAGATCCTATTAAATTTCCACCCATACGGGCGCCTACATCCACTATATGCACACCTCCATCTTTGGTAATTAGCAAATCCATATTAACAGAACCATGGTTAACACCTAAAGATTGAATTGCACAAGATACGCATTTTTTAACTTTTAATTCCATTTCATAACTCAAACCAGAAGGAATCGCATGGCCTAATTCTGCATAATATGGTGGTTGCGTCATATCTTTTTGTATGACAGCCAATACGTGAATCTCACCATTATCAACAAATGACTCTACACCATATTCTTTTCCATCCACAAAAGGTTCTGCTACTGCACGATGAGTAATACTATTATTCATGGCAAATTTAGCTGCATTTTCAAAATCCTCTGCTTTTTCAACTTTCGATGCTCCACGACTACCGCTGCCATCTACAGGTTTCATCATTATTGGGAAAACAATTTTGGGCAAGACTTCATTAATATCGTTAATATTGGCTATCTCATAAGAATAACCAGTATCATCAGCTTGTGCATCAAAAAGCAGTTTTCGCACAGACGCCTTATTTTTAATAATTTTTGCAGAATCATAATTGATTCCAGGTAATTTCATAACCTCTGCTATATGACTCATTGTAAGAACACTAAAATCAGTAGCAGCAGTAAGCACACCATCTATTTTTTTTTCTTGCGCATATTCTAAACAAGCTTCCTCATCTACAATATTTATAACAGCATATTCGTCTGCATACTGAAAGCCAAGAGCATTAGGATTTGCATCCAAACAATATACATAATACCCCATATCTTTAGCCTTCTTTATTACAAAGTTTTGAAGAAATCCTCCTCCAAGCATAAGAAGTTTCTTACACATATATACTATCTTTTTAATAATTATAACTACAAAATTACTTTTTCTACGGATTCTATATACATTTTAGCAGCATTAATATCCGCCAGAATACAAGCTGTTATACTGCATTTATAGAAATCTGTTGCAATTCTTCGATATTTCCAGCTTCACACAATAAACATTCTTTCCATGTTCTAAATTCCATCAAACCCCTCATCCTTAGAAGCTATTGTAATTCAATCCTTGAGCCATTGCATCAAGATAAACAAGTCCAAATGCTTTATTATGAGATATCATTATATACACCTCACTTTTCTACATATACTTAACAACTGCGTTCCGTGAAAGATATCCAAGAAGATGAACACAATTTCGTCTATCATGCAATTGTGCACATTATTCTATCTACTTTCTTTCTGAACCTACACCTATATAAGAGATATTTTTTGAATTAATGAAGCCGCACGCATCTAAAAATATGGAAAATTTGCAGTATAGTTTATTACACGGATATCATACCCTTCTTTCACTCATTCCTTTGTGAAAGAAGGGACAAGGGGAGTATTTTCCTTCTCAACATCAGAAGCCAGCTATATGCAGGTAAGAACAAGCATCTTTTTCATACTGCCTATCTCCATTTTGTGGTATTAACAACAATGCTACAGCGACAACTGGCTAAGACGATTTTACCCTTCCCTATATATACCACAAATATTCAATGTTTTAATATCATCTATATCAATATTTTCTTTTTGAAATATTTGAATTTTCGCTTTAAGAATATCCTCAGGAAGATTCCACCATTTCAGCTTTTTCAATTCGGATATCATATTTTCAGGAAATCTATATCTAATAATTTTTGCCGGAACTCCACCTACAACAGCATAAGGAGGTACATCTTTTACAACAACAGCTCCCGCACCAATCACCGCACCATCTCCAATATGAATACCTCCATTGATTAATACGTGAGAGCCGATCCAGACATCATTTCCGACATGAACTGTGTTTTCTGATAACGACCTATCTCCTATATTTTGCTCTGTCCAAACAGATTGACAACCATTTCGTTTTTGCGTAAATATAGGCGAAGTTGATAAACATTTTAAAGTATGAGCCCCCATTCCTATTCTACAATAATCCGCAATTGAACAGAATTTCCCAATAGTAGCATTCTCAATTTCTGTATGCGCTGCAACATATGTATATGCACCAATTGATGCTTTCTTGACTTTTACAAATCTATATAAGCAAACAGTTTTGTCAATATTTGCAGTTGCGGAAACAATAGCAAATATTGATATACGAGAATTAAATAAATTCTTTAGTATTCCTTTAATATAATGTAATATCGGAAACATATTATTTCATTTTTTCTTTAAAGATTTCTATTTGAAAGTACGGATTCCATTGTTCATCTATCTCTTGCATACAAGATTCTCTTATTACATTTCGATCTATATTTGAAGCAAACCAATCATCTATTTTATCAGATAAATCGATAATATCATCACGACGAAAGAATGTTCCAGTCACACCTTCACATATCGCTTCAAATTCGGGCATTTGCCATTTAAAGTCATTATGAGTGATACAAGGAGTACCAAATACCATGGAGTGCATAGCCGTCAATCCTATGTTTCCTGGTGCCACACAAAGATCAGCATTATAAATAAGCAAACTAAGTTCTTCTTCATCATAACAAGGACCATAAAACCATATTTGTTTTGCAAGACCTAACTCTTCACTTAATGATTTTAATTCATTAGCCTTCTCGCCATCACCAATAATGGTCAAATTGTAATTATGTCCCCGTTCTCTACAGATTGTCATTGCTTTAATGATTTGATCTAATTTTTTCACAGGCGTTAACCTTCCAACAAAAAACAAGTTATTATTATTATTACCAAAGTGTTCTTGGTAAATTTCTGTTGACTTCAATTTCCTACGAATTTCTATCTGTTTGTCATATGCCAATGAATTATGTATAGTGTATAATTTATCCGCATTAAATCCTTCCTTTATCATTAAGTTTCGAGCATAGTTACCATAACAAAATACACCTCCATTAGGAAGGCGAAAGAATATCCTTTTTATTAACTTCTCTTTTCTAGATTCTTTGCCATACCAACCATGTGACCAAAAATATACTTTTTTTTGAGGATATAATATACGTGCCAAGACACAAAATACCCAAGTGCTGAGTGAACGTGTATCACCCAACAAAATATACCTGTCATAATCATTAAAAAGAGATGAAATGACATTTGGCTGCCAAGAAAAACCACCTTTAAATTTTCTTATATGAACTTCCGTTACATTGCCATTAAGAAGACTATAATCCATCTTTTTAATATCGCCCATTGAATCTCCAAAAACAAAATCCATACAAAATTCTTTATCCATTAAAGTAAATATATTTGTACGATAATGTTGAGCGAAATTATATATTAAACATAGTTTCATTTTCTAATCATTAACTTTATATGCCATCTATTTACGGATTTTAATCATTATAAATAAAATCCAATACTCGTTTCCCTTGTACAATATTATTTTTATTCTTCACAACAAATAGCTTAGCTTCATTGCCATATTGTTGTAATTCTTGTTCTGAAAAAGAAAGTGCATATTGAAGAGCTTCTGCGTAACCATCAATTGTTTCTTCCTTAAATAAAAAGACATACCGATGATACTCACTTGGCATACCTGGAAGATTTGTAGTTAAAAGCGGTGTACCGGAAGCCATATATTCCATATTTTTTGACGGGAAAGAGAATTTTGTGAATTCTTCAGATGAGAAACGAGGATTAACCAATAATGTAGCCTTTAACTCTGCTTCTACAACTACATCATTAGATACAACCCCTTTGTAAATAAGATTATGATGTTGTTCACAAAGCATTTTATACTCTTCAACATATGGGCCACTACCATAATACACTAGTACAGTATCCTTGATATTCGCTTTAATGAATCCTTCAGCAAGCATTTTAAGGCCATATATCTCGTGTATTCCGCCAGCATATAAGACAATTCTAGGAAAATCTTTTACTTTAGGTTCCGACTCTTCCGACAATATTGAGGAATCGCATAACCCCTCCATTACCATTGAAGGTCTACTATTAGGATTAACTAATTCATTCATTTGCTCTGTAAGTAAGATATATTTATCAAATGAACTACTATATAAAGTATTAAGATAAGATGCAAGTCTAACTATAAAAGATTGATTCTTACTATTTTTTTTGGACATGAGAGAAAATATGTCTGTTACTACAGCTACATTTCGGAGTTTACAAAGTTTTGATGCTAATAGTGCACCAATGCAAGTACTAATAGATAGAATATCACATATTATAATTTTATCTTTTTTGTTACGTATCCCCCATAACAAGACATAGAAAAATGTATAAAAAATTAGACAAAGGTGTTTTATAAAAGGAGAATTTATATAAGGAATATATTTATAACATACTCCGTCTTCCACTTCTTCTTTACTTGGCATTCCCCGTAAACACTTATGATTAGATAAAGCAAATACTCGAGCTCCATTTGCTACCATTCCCTTTACTAGTAATCTGCTGAATTTTTGAACAGCAAAACCAGGATTCTTACCATTTTGTTTATACTCATAATTAATTCTTGCTTCAGAGGCAAGAACAGAAATATACAAAACGTCCATTAATAAAGCTTATGATTGTTAATTATAATATCTTTATAAATATCTTTAGTTATCGTATAAAAATCATTCTTTACCCGACTATTATTCATATCTAAACGACTTTGAACAGACAACTTTTGACAAAGGTTATTTGAACGGAAAAGAGAAATTAAATTAAGTGCAAGATGCTCATAATCTTCAAAACGATAAAGCAAACAATTTTCTTGATTGCGAGCATATTCAGGCACTCCACCTACATATGAAGCAACACATGGCACCCCTACAGACATTGCTTCTTTAAGTGTACTGGAGTGATTTTCAATTGCAGAGCACATCACAAAAGCATTTACTTCAGACATTTTTTTTGCCATCTCTTCTGCAGTCAGTCTACCTGTATATGTCACAACTGTTTCTAAGCCCAACTCCACAATCATAGACTGAATCAACCTGTCATAGCCTTTTTGTTTAAACCATGAATTAAAAGAATTAATTGCTCTAAGCGGAGTCCCTGGGATATATAATTTTACATCAGGATAATATACTTTTACAAGCTTTAAAGCTTTGAGTAGCATATGCAAGCCTTTAATAGGATAGTTTGCAGCTGAGCACATAATTGTGTGAGGTTGCATTTTATCGAAATCCCATTTAACCGAAGAAAACACTTCTGAGATAGACAATGGACATTTATAAACTTTCACATCATGACACATACGCATATAATATGATTCAGCCCACCGATTCTCGACAATTATATTTTTTGACATAGAGGCAAGTTTTGTTTCAATTCTAGCTCTCTTAAGATACATGTCTTGAACCTTTTCAATTGTTGTCCCCATTAACATGTCACGAATTGTACGAGTTTTTTTCTTTTCTTCTGACGTAAGACCAGCTTGATAATATCTACCAATGCTATCAAGTATCCCCTGGACGTAAACTACAGACGGAATATTTTGTGCTTCTTCTAAAGCCGGTATCCCAAACGGAAGTTCTGTCCCCCATAACTCAATAAGATCAGGTTGTTCCGTCAAAAGAATTGTCTTCCAATAATCATGAGCTGATTTTGATGTATAGTCATATGATGGATCCGGTCTTCCAGGTATAGTATAATATGTCTCATTCTCGTATACATATTTCCTTAGCTCCTTGACTTTTGAGATATTGACTATTACAATATAGATTGACTGATCCTCACGAGACCTTTCCAACATGGCTTCCATCCATAATCCTCCTGTAGATTTTTTCCCGAAAAGCCTTTCATGCAATGCGCCTATAGGCTTATTAACGATCCAAAGTACTTTCATATTTCTGTTTATAATATAATGCACATAAAGGTATTGTAAAAGTTAACACTCCAAGATTATCTTTTGGATTTAATGCAGCCATTGCAATGGCTAAAATAAAGGAAAACAGCATATATCCATAATAGGGTTCATACTTAAATGGTTTATAAAAGTATTCCCATGATTTCCTGTAGGTTAAATAAAATGCAGCTAAACCTAACAATCCAAATCGGGCAAGACTGTCAAAAAACAGAGAATGTCCACCAACCTCTTTGGAGCCTCCCCATAGAGGACTGCTGAAAAACGAGTTGACAGATTTGCTATAAAGTTCAATTCTACTACCTATATCTCCATCTTCAGAGTAGTTCGTACTATTAGAAAACATTTTTCCCAATTCATTTAAACGGACAGACATAGTCTCACTATCGATTGAAGACGACAACCATACTAACAAATCACCAATAAAAAACCAGCTAATCAAGAATACAACAACAAGACCTATGAATAACGGGAAGATATGTTTTTGTTCTATTTGAACCGGCAGAAGAAACAATAAGAAACACATTGCCATCAGGAGAAGTGCTGTAGTATATTCTGTTTCCAAAATACATATCGTTAAAATACATAGCATTGATAAAGAAATAACTCTCCCAACAATCTTGGATTTTATAAGATAAATTATTTGTGGAAATAACAAAACTAGCGAATATGTAAAAGTTAGATTACCAATATTGGCTCTTTTGTACATAACAAATATTTCAGTTCCCATCTCCTCTTCCGGCAAAGCTAACGTTCTAGCTGCACCTGGATATAAAATACAACCTACATAAGTTGTGACAGCAGTGATAACATATGAACAAATTATTGCCCAAAATAAATATTTTATAAGTTTTTCATTACAATACTTTGCTATATAAAATATCAGAAGTGGATAAAGCCCCACCTGCAATATCTGATAAAGTTTGATTACAATATGACTTGTGCCAGAATAAAATATTCCAAGAAAATATAAACTCAATAAAGATATATAGATTTTGCTCATATTATTAAAACTACGTATTCTAGCAAAAATATAAGCATACAAGAAAAGTACACATATTGCGAAAATTACCGCAGGAGTATAATAACCTAACGCAGGGAGTGTTGTATGCCATATATAAAACACAACACAGATAAAAAAAGAATTTGAAAAATTCTCGGTAGCAATACTGTTCAACATCTAAAAAAATTTATTAAATACACCTCTAATCATTACATTGAACTTGTCAACTATAGTTTGCTTATTAACTGGATAATTAAGCAAATCAGGAACAAGCGATTGTATCATACGGTATGCAAGATGATTATTGTAACGTTCTTCTTCTGTTACAGAAAGGAGAGTGCTTATAATCGCTTGGCAGTTTGCTATCTGTAATGTATCAAAATCGTTGATAGTAAGAGCCTGTTCAATAGCAGAAACCCATCCATTTACTCGCTGTTCAATGTAAAACCTATCTCTGATATCTATGAATTCAATAGGATATTGTTTTGCATTGTATTCCCATCTTTCAAAAGATTCTTTTTGTCCTCCTAGCTTAAGTGATGTTTTGTAATACTTGAAAAAGCCACATCTAAGACTCTCTAGGGTATTACCCATTGTACGTCTGCCATATTGTTGGCCAGCTTCAAAAATACCACTTCTAATCACTATAGCATCACCTGATAGCTGCTGGTATTGGCCAGATGTATAGAAAATAATATCGGCACCTTTTGAATTCCCTCCATTGAAGTGCAGATAGTCATCTGCAAGTAATGCATTTTTTTTCCCCATTTTTATGAAGTCCCATTTGAATCCATATTTTGAAGCAATCTTGCCAGGCAGATTCTTATCTGCCAAAATCATATTCGGGTGTTCCATTGTATATGTAGAGAATTCCACTTTTGCTGATAATGCCGCAGAAAGTACTAACCGTGAATCTTTCCCTGCCGTAAGAGCTATTAAAATGTTACGACCAGAATATTTTTCAATATTTTTTAATGCAACAACTAATCTGTCATTTACATCTTTCACCTTCATGTCTGAAGTAAGTTGTCTTTTATCTGCAAATCTGATTATTGGGATTATTTCAATTTCTTTAAAAAAATTAATCTGTTGAGTGCAGAATAAAGATTTTACGCCCGGAACAATTGTATCCGGCAGTAAATGCCAATCCAAACCTTTATCACTAACTTTCTGATCAATAGATACTTTCAAAATATTTGAAAGAAGAGATAAAGAAGATGAAACCAACCAGTTACTATTATCTTTCCAATAAAAAGCACTCATTAATCCTGTTGCATCAGTTATTAAGTAGCTGTCCTGAATCAACAGCCATCGTCCTGTCCAATTGTTAGTCAATTCTATAATTGAATCTCTTTCATATACTTTAATATCATCTAAAATTTGTTTTGGATATTTGTCTGTACAAAACGCATTACCAATTACTATATAAGATCTACCCTTCTTGTCGCTTGCTTGTAGAAAAGTAAGGTCATTGTCAATATATAGATATCCATATTGTAATTCCAAACATACCATTTGAGGAAAGTCCAATTTCCTTGATGACAATATATATTGTTTTTTGTAGATTCTTGTCATTACTAAAAATTTTAAATTAAACTAAACTACAAGGTCCATCTTCATACACTGGAACACGACAAGAATTCCTTAATGCCTCAATAGTATCAAACAAACGATTTACTGCATCTTTTGCATTCCATTTGGTTAAGATTGATAAATATGCAGCCTTACCCATACCCTGCCTAAATTCTGGATTATAAATGAGTTCTTTGACATGAAGATATAACTCTTTTTGAGTTTTATATATCAATCCCGACTTTCCATTCTCTATAAGAAAAGGGACACTTCCTATTAACCCGTTTGCAACTACTGCACATCCGCTATTCATTGCTTCATTTAACACTGCCCCCCATCCCTCTTTTTTATCAGAAGTAAACAAAAAAATCTGTGATTTTTCCATGTAATCTCTAACCTTATCTGGTGACATACTCCCAAGTAGATGTACACAATCACGTAATCCAAATTTTTCAATCATCTCATTTAGCACATAAGATAATTCACCAGAACCGATAATATTCAGATTAAACGAAATCCCTTCTTTCTTTAAGATTTTGGCCAAGGCAATAGCAATCTCAGGATGTTTTAAACCTATCAGTCGTCCAGTCCAAAGGATAGAAATTTCCTTAGGATGCCTTAAATAGTTATTTTTTTCTCTAATTAAGTTATTTATGTCATTATAAATTTTAATTTTCGGGAAGTATCCCCACTTATAGCATTTTGACTTTGGGTATCCAAACAAAGCCAAATCACGTGCAGTGTATGCACTTGCACATAACGTATAAACATTTTTATCTTTATAACGAGTAAAATTATCATAAATATACTTGAATAATCTTGGATTAAAAAGATGAATGTCACCTCTTTTTAATATCCGCTCATTATATCTAAAAGTCAGCTTTCCTGATAAAGACCTTTCCTTGACTGGCATGTTTTTACTTGAGCCTATGATAACCACGTCACTTTCTAGCATAAGTCTTCTTGCCATAACAAAACTTTTTTGGTCCTGATATGCTTTTATGACAAATGGCTTTGTGTCATTCATATTTTCAAAGCCCATTTCAATTCTATCTTGATCAATTTGCCGAGAAGCGACAAAATGGAAATTTTCTATGCCTATGTGATTGATTATTTCCTCACAAAATGGAAGTTGATGGTCATTAAGAAAATTTGAAAAAAATGAGATTGTCATACCTTATATTGTTCTACCTCTTAATTAAACTTGCAAATATTCTCATACTATTATCTCATATAAAGATAAGACATAGGTCTTTCGTCTAACTAATACTTTTAAATTCCACTTATACAGGATTTTAGTGTTTTTTGTAAGTAAACATATGATTCATCTTGAATTTTCTTAAATTTTGTCTTAATACACGCATAATTCTTAACAGAGTCAGACTCTATTCCAAACATTTCACATAAAGAAAAAATCCGTCCATTACCGCCAGAATCATTTTTTAAAACAGTAAATTGTTTTTCAAAAATTATAGAAAAAACACTTCCATGAAAACTATCTGTAATAACACTGTCAGCATATTTTATATATGATAACCAGTTTTCAATTGAAGTATGTTCAATATTATCACGTAAAAAAATAGATACTACTTTCTTTCCTTTTTTCTCCAATTCTTCTATCCGATTCATTACCGCCTCTTTATTTCCAAGCCAATACACAAAAATATAATCTTCTTCAACAAGCCTTTTACTCATTATAGAAGCATATTCTTCTGCTGTTAACAAGAGAGTCGGGTCAACATGTTGATATGCCGTTAGACCTACATTTTTCATAAGCAAATCAATAGCTTCAGATTCCCTAACAGATATGCCTGAATACTTAGAAAGCAATTTTTTAATTGCTATTGTTTCATTTTTATTATACAACCATTTACTCAAACCGAGAGATGCTGCATATGACATCTTGAGTATATTATCAGGTACAAAATCAAGAAAATAGTTGTATCCAAATTTCAATGCATAATCTTTTCTCCACACTTGATCACTTCCTACTATTACGGCTTCTAGATTATACTTATGACAAACATTGAACATCTGCGATTGTGATCGGACAGGAAGTGTCCGTTTTATATACTTTTGGACAAAAGGACGTATATTTAGTTCCCTATCAACTTTATTAGGAGAATAATACCTTGGAAAATGCAGGTATTTAAGTAATGACCGTGTCCACTCCCAGAGAAAAAAAGCTCTATCTGCCTCCCTTCGGATCACTATAGGTTCATGTCCCATTTTGCGGAGTATTGTGCAAAGAGCATAACATTGCAATATACCGCCGTAGTTTACTGTTTGAGGATGTGTTAATATACCTATTTTCATTATAAAATACCTTTAAGTTTAACAAATACCCTTTCAATTAAATTTAGCGTATTTGATATTTGAACATTTCTTTCAAAAGAATACTTGTCAATATTTTTCCAAAATTTTCTTCTTTTATAAGACTCACTTTTAGAATATAATAGAGAAGGATTGTAAGATAACACTTCGTCTATAGTTCTACGTTCTTTTTTAATGTTACTTATTGAATGAAATAGTCTTAAACCTTTTTCATTCTTGATAATGACACTTGAAACACCTGTATCATTATCAAAATCAGGGAATATAACTTCTTGCCCCCAAAAATCGGCCACAGTTAAATCACTTCCACTTCGAAAACCTCTTGTAGGACATTGATGACAAGACGGACGAAGATACAGATCTGTACAGAAACCTTTTAAAAAAGCATTCTTTGTAACATTCTCGGAAATGGTAACTATTTCTGATTTACCATTGTCGTAATTTCTGGTAAACCTAAGAACAAAACTGTATTTTTTCCAACCTTCTTTTTTATCCCTAAAACGTATATCCTTAATTTTTATTCCATTTGGTATTTGAATGCCCATTTGTGGATTATAAGATCTGGCTGATGGAATAGGATTTCCTGCGTATTTGTTTAGTTTTTCTTGCAGATACCATTTAAATATACCAGGAGAGGGTACTCCGTGACATATGAAATCAATAGTATAAAGATTAGGATAATCTTTACGAAGAAAGAGTTTTAGTCCCGACACTTGACATGGGGTTCCAACAAATAATACTTTACGCCCAACATGAAGGAACTCTTTTACTTGTTTAAAACTATTACCTACTCTACTTTGTACATATTTGGAACCACGAAAAGCAATAAGTTCCTCTTGAGTTTCAGCATAAGTATGAACAGCCTCACATTTTTCATTTATGATAACCCCGAAGACAACTCCACCGTCCTCAATAATCTTCCTTGCAAGCATAGAGGTAACACCTCCAGAAGAAGACTCTCTTCTTTCTGCTGTATCATTATTCTGTGCTGCCCAAATTTCCTTTGGGGGATTTATTTCTTGAATATTGATAACTGGGCATACTTTCTCACAAAGGCCACACTTTACACATAACGAAGTTTCTACTGTTGGATAAAGGAAACCTTCTTTGTCCGGATTTAGATTTATACAATTTTTAGGACAAACTTGAATACAGCTTTCACAACCACAACAATTATGTTTGTTTTTAATATTAATCATTTTCGCACCTTAAGCATTTTTAAAATTTTATCAATAAAAAATACTCGTTCATTTTTTGTTAATCCAATAAAGAATGCCGAAAATCCAATAGAAACAACGCAAGTGAATCCAACAGTTAAAAACCTTCCCCATCCTTCATTAAACTGTATACGCACCAATATTGGTAAAATTACTGCGACTATAACAGTATTTACTATTGGCAAATAAACATTCTTAACATATTCTATTAATGATAAACTTATCAATTTTTTCAACATAATCATTCTAAGAATTAAAGCTATTCCTTCAATAATAAAATGTACGCAAAATACGGCATATGCAGGAGCTCCCCACCATAATACTAAATAAGAAATTGGGAATATAGTCATTAGCGTACAACCAACAACAATTTGATAAAAACGTATCATTCCAGTTGCCTGATTAGCAATTGTCAAAGGGCTAGAGAACGGATTTAACAACATAATGCATAGCATTATCTGAGTAAATATAACGGCATTATCAGGTACGTTCTTAAGCCACAAAGTCAGAATGAAATCTGTTTCTAATAAAATTGGAAAGATTAAAAAAAACAAAAGATAAAATGAGAAGCGCGAACTTCTACACATTAAACTATGCATCTGAAGCAAACTCCCAGAAGCATAACTTTTTGTAATTTGAGGATTAATTGCCATTTGAAAACTACCGGCAAATTGGTGTACTGCTGTTTGCACTTGTATCGCAACTCCACGAGCTGCATTTACAACAGGACCGAAGAAAATATTCAATAGCATATTTACACCTTGCCCATAAAGAATGCAAGCGAAATTACCAAAAAAACTCCATCCGGCAAAAGATGCCATTTCCTTAAATAAGGATTTATCAAATACTTTTTTAATTTTTGCTTCTTCAAAATGCCTTGAGCAATAGCTAACATAAATATATCTGATGATCAACTGTACACAGACAACCAATATTGCATAAGAAATCAATTTGTCTGCCGGAATAATAACAAGGACAAAGACAATCAATAGTTTAAGAATAACTTCAAGTATTGATATATATGCAAATGCAGACATTTTTTCATTAGCCACAATATCAGCATTGTATGGAACTGACATTATTGACACAAGGGAGGTAAGAATAGAACATTGATATACCCACATAGCAGCAACACTTCTCTCTGCAGGTATAACTAATTTACTCATAACAAACCATAATCCTATAGTTTCTCCCAATATCAATACACATAGTGAAATCCCTAGATGGATTACTACCGCTGTATTAAAAATAACATTCAGTCTTTGTTTGTCTCCTTTTCCTAAAGCAAACGTAATATATCTTTGTGTTGCAGATGACATTGCGGTATTAAAAAACGAAAACATCGCGACAACACCTCCAGTTACGTTATACACTCCATAATCTTCAACACCCAAAGTATTCAAGACTACGCGAGATGTATATAGAGATACTATCATTGTCAAGAACATCCTGACATATAATAGTAACGTATTCTTTGCAATCCTTTTACTATCTAAAGTATTTGACATTTAATAGTCTATAATTTGAAGCAGGTAGAGGATTCGAACCTCTAAACACCTTATACACCTGCTTTCTATAACCTTATCTGATAAAATAAATCAAATCTCCTTCCTCCAAACCATCTTATTCACAACTCCCGTATAAGACTGGATAATCTTAACCACTTTAGTAGAGACATTCTCTTCCACATAATCCGGAACCGGAATACCATAATCACCGTTCTGATTCATCGTAATGGCTGTATCAACGGCTTGTAATAACGAGGTGGTATCAATGCCCGCCAAAATGAAACAGGCTTTATCCAAGGCTTCGGGGCGTTCGGTAGAAGTACGGATACAGATTGCCGGGAAAGGATGGCCTACGGATGTAAAGAAGGAGCTTTCTTCCGGCAGGGTTCCTGAATCGGATACCACGGCAAAAGCATTCATCTGCAAACAATTGTAATCATGGAAGCCTAAGGGTTCATGCTGGATCACACGGGGATCTAACTGAAAGCCTGAGGCAGCCAAACGGTTACGTGAACGGGGATGACAGCTGTAAAGAATCGGCATATCGTATTTCTCTGCCATCCGGTTAATCGCCGTAAACAGGGAAGTAAAGTTCTTTTCGGTATCAATGTTTTCTTCCCGATGGGCACTCAACAAAATGTATTTGCCTTTCTCCAATCCCAACCGCTGGTGAACATCGGATGCTTCGATCTCAGCTAAGTTCTCATGCAGCACCTCTGCCATCGGTGAACCGGTCACATAAGTACGCTCTTTCGGCAGTCCACAATCTGCCAGATAACGACGTGCATGTTCGGAATACGCCATATTCACATCCGAGATAATATCGACTATCCGACGGTTCGTTTCTTCCGGCAGGCATTCGTCCTTACAACGGTTTCCGGCTTCCATGTGGAAGATCGGGATATGCAGACGTTTGGCAGCAATCACACTCAGACAAGAATTGGTATCGCCCAACACCAACACGGCATCCGGCTTGGTAGCCACCATCAGCTTGTAGCTGGCATTGATAATGTTACCACAGGTAGCACCCAAGTCATCCCCTACGGCATTCATATAGACTTCCGGATCTTTCAACTTCAAATCCCGGAAGAAGATTCCGTTCAGGTTATAATCGTAATTCTGTCCGGTATGTGCCAGAATCACATCAAAGTACTTACGTGTCTTATTAATAACCGCCGCCAGACGAATAATCTCCGGCCGTGTACCCACAATGATCAACAGTTTTAACTTACCATTGTTGGCGAAATGTATATCTGAATAGTCTGTTTTCATATTTTCTGTTTATTATGCGGTGATATGGTTAGATGGTTATGTGGTGATGCGGTTATGTGGTTATGTGGTGATATGGTGATGTGGTTAGATGGTTATGTGGTTAATGCTTATAACCAAGTAACCTTATAACCCTATAACCTAATAACCTCAATAACTACACTTTATCAAAATAAGTATCCGGCCTCTCCTTGTCAAAAATCTCGTTGCAATACATCACTGTAACCAGATTTTCGGTTTCAGACAGGTTGATGATGTTGTGGGTATAACCCGGAAGCATGATGACACTTTGGATCTTGTCGCCACTGACTTCATAATTCAGGATTTCATCGGTTCCTTCCTTACGGAGCTGAATGAGTCCGTGACCGGAAACGACGATGAACTGTTCCCATTTGGTGTGATGCCAGTGTTGTCCTTTGGTGATACCCGGTTTGGAAATATTGATGGATACCTGACCACAGTTCAATGTATGGACAAGTTCCGTAAAGCTACCCCGGTCATCCACATTCATATTCAGGTCGAAGATGGCCTTTTCTTTGGGCAGATAGCTCAAATAGGTACTGAACAACCTTTTGGCAAAGCTGTCGGCAGGAATTTCCGGAATCATCAATGTCTTGGGCAGGTCGGCAAACTGATAGAGCAGATCGACGATCTCCCCTAACTTCACATGATGGGTAACCGGAGCGGCACAATAACGACCATCAGCCTGCATGACGGTATTCACCCCGTCGAACTCGCAATGATGTTCTTTTCCCTGGAGGGCATCGATCATCTCTTCTACCAGATCATCGATATACAGCAGTTCCAGTTCCACATTCGGATCGTTTACCTGAATGGGCAGGTCGTGGGCGATGTTATGGCAGAAAGTAGCTACCGCCGAGTTATAATTGGGGCGACACCATTTCCCGTACAGATTCGGAAAGCGGTACACCAATACCTTGGCTCCTGTCTCCCGGCCATAAGCGAAGAACAGTTCCTCTCCGGCCTTCTTGCTTTTTCCATATTCGGAAGTACCGAAACGGCCTGCCAACGTAGCCTGAATAGATGAAGAAAGCATCACCGGGCAAGTATTTCCGTGTTTCTTCAATGTATCCAGCAAGGTAGAAGCAAAGCCGAAATTTCCTTCCATAAACTCGCTCTGCTCTTTCGGCCGGTTTACGCCTGCCAGATTGAATACGAAGTCGCAATCACGACAGTAGGTATCCAGTTCTTCGGCAGTAGAATCGATATCATATTCATAGACCGCCTCTATGGTTAAATCGCCATAGCAACGGGCTTTTCCGTCTTTTATATTTTTCAACTGAGCGCATAGGTTTATTCCAACAAAGCCTTTAGCGCCGGTGACGAGAACTTTCATTTTCTTAAGTTTATTGTATGTGAAGTGGTTATGTGGTGATTTGGTTATGTGGTGATATGGTTATGTGGTGATATGGTTAGATGGTTATGTGGTTAATGCTTATAACCGGATAACCTAGTAACCTCATAATCTAATAATCTCATAACCTAATAATCTCATAACCTAATAACCCAGTAACCTCATAACCCAATAACCTCATAACCTAGCAACCAGCTTCCCTTACATTACTCCGATCTAATCTCCTTCCCTTTCGCTCTTTCCTGTAAACCTAAGTCTTCACGAATGAAGTTGAGTTTGAGAAGAAGTTTTTTCATGCCTTCTACATCCAAACGAGCGGTGTTGTGAGAATGATAATCTTCGATATGAGAGACTTCCTCACTACCTTCGATGAAGTATTTGTCGTAATTCAGGTCGCGGTTATCACAGGGGATACGGTAATAACCACCCATATCGATGGCTTTTGCCATCTCTTCACGCGTAACCAATGTCTCGTACAGCTTTTCACCGTGACGAGTACCGATAATCTTCACTTCGGTTTCTCCGTATTTCGGATCAATCTGGGCATAGGTTTCTTTCAAAGCCTGTGCCAATACGTCCAAGGTAGCAGCCGGAGCTTTCTGAACAAACAGGTCACCGTTTTCGCCGTGGGTGAAGGCATAGACCACCAAATCGACTGCATCATCCAACGTCATCATGAAACGGGTCATGTTCGGATCGGTGATGGTGATAGGTTTCCCTTCCATCATCTGTTCTACCCACAAAGGAATGACTGAACCACGGCTGGCCATTACGTTGCCATAACGGGTACAGCAAATGGTTGTCTTCGCGTCTTTTCCTAAGGAACGGCCCTGAGCTATTGCCACTTTCTCCATCATCGCCTTGGAAATACCCATGGCATTGATGGGGTAAGCCGCTTTATCCGTTGAAAGAACCACCACGTTCTTTACCCCATGGGCAATGGCCGACAACAGGACATTGTTGGTTCCTTCAACATTTGTCCGGACAGCTTCCATCGGGAAGAACTCACAAGAGGGTACTTGTTTCAGCGCAGCGGCAGAGAACACATAATCGACACCGTTCATGGCAAAATCGACAGCTTCACGCTGACGGACATTACCGATATAGAATTTCACCTTGTGTGCTACATCCGGACGATGAGCCTGCAAATGATGACGCATATCGTCCTGTTTCTTTTCATCACGTGATAAAATACGGATTTCCTTGATATCGGAATCCAGGAATCTTCTCAAAACGGCATTTCCAAATGAGCCGGTACCTCCTGTGATCAGAAGGGTTTTGTCTTTGAATACGGACATATTTCTATTTTTATAATTAATATTTCGTTTGATGGGCAGTAGTTAAAGACAACGAACAACAGACAACGGTCGGAATACTATGGACTATTGTGTTGGTTTGAGGCGCAGCACGCTACACCTCTACAGTCTTTGGATGGAATTAATCTCTTCTAAAAATATCTCTTGTATATACCTTGTCTTTTACATCATCCAAACAGGTATCGTAGCGGTTGGCTACGATAGCTTGTGACTGCTGCTTGAAAGCCTCCAAGTTATTGACCACCCGGCTTCCAAAGAAGGTGGTACCATCCTGCAAGGTAGGTTCATAAACAATGACCTCGGCTCCTTTCGCCTTGATCCGTTTCATCACCCCCTGAATAGAGCTTTGACGGAAATTATCGGAGTTACTCTTCATCGTCAGACGATAAACGCCTATCACGACTCTTTTTTCTTTCGCCGCATCCCAACAACTGTTGGCTTCGTAGTAACCGGCTAACTCCAATACCCGATCGGCAATAAAGTCTTTTCGTGTCCGGTTACTTTCTACAATAGCCGTCATCATGTTCTGCGGTACATCCTGATAATTGGCCAACAACTGTTTGGTGTCTTTGGGCAGGCAATACCCACCATAACCGAAACTCGGGTTGTTGTAATGGGTGCCGATACGTGGATCGAGGCAAACGCCGTTGATGATGGCCTGGGTATCCAGCCCCTTCATCTCGGCATACGTGTCCAGTTCGTTGAAATAGCTGACGCGCAGTGCCAGGTAGGTGTTGGCAAACAGCTTGACGGCTTCGGCTTCGGTCAGGCCCATAAACAGGGTATCGATGTTTTCCTTTATAGCTCCTTCCTGTAGCAAGGCGGCAAATTCGTGGGCTGCCTTGTCCAGGCGTTCGTCTCCTTCCGGACGGCCTACAATGATGCGGCTGGGGTACAGGTTGTCGTAAAGGGCCTTGCTCTCACGCAGGAACTCCGGCGAGAAGATGACATTCCCGGTGTTGAGCTTCCGACGTACGCTTTCGGTATAGCCCACGGGGATGGTGCTCTTGATGACCATAATGGCATGAGGATTGACACGCTTTACCAGCTCAATGACTTCTTCTACATGGCTGGTATCGAAATAATTTTTTACCGGGTCATAGTTGGTGGGGGCTGCAATTACGACAAAGTCGGCATCGCTGTAGGCTTTTTCGCCATCCAGTGTGGCTGTCAGGTTCAGTTCTTTTTCAGCCAGATATTTCTCGATGTATTCGTCCTGGATGGGGGATTTGCGCTGATTAATCAAATCTACTTTTTCAGGTATGACATCTACTGCCATCACCTGATGGTGCTGGCTCAACAGGGTGGCAATGCTCAAGCCGACATAGCCTGTTCCGGCCACTGCAATTTTATAATTCTTCATTGATATTTATATTGTTTCTTACGGATGTCAGCGTGCTTTGCTTCACGCCTTCTTCTCCACCATAAACTTATTGATATGGCAGCGCAGGTTGTCCGTCGACGTGCCCGTCTTGATCTGCCTGATGAAGGGATGCAGGCTCTCGATGAACTCGGCCGTCACGATGTTCTCCCGGGTAATGTAGACGTTGTCCAGCCGACGCCAGGCCAGCAGGGCGACGTCGTGGGCCGAGTCGCACAGCTCGATCTGAGCGATGAACTCGTGCAGGGAAGCAACGTTGGGGATGTAACGGAAGAGCTTCAACTCTTCTTTTGTCAGCCTGGACACCTCTTCGGCTTCCTCCGGACTGACGGTGGGGAGGGTGCTGATGTGGTTGCCGTAGATGTGCTGGGTGACGTGCGGAGCGGTGGCGGCAAAGATGACGCTGCCGCCGTAGACGTTGAAGGTGTTGTGGACGGTCTTGCCGTCTTCACTCTCGTTCTGGAAGGTTTCTATTGTATGCATAGGGCGCTGTGTCTGGTTGTTTTTCAATCGTTATTCCACCGGTATTCAACCGTTTTTCAATGCCCGTCGGAATGCTTGGATGGAAAGATATTTTACTGTAACTTTACGTCAAATTAATCATCAACCGTTAACCTTTAATCGTTTGTTCGTATGATTGACACTGTCTTTTCTTTTTTCAAGGCTCCCATCCACAACAAGGTGCCTGCGGGAGTCTGTAGCGTGCGCAGCCTGCATGCTTATATCACGGGCGATGCCCACTTGCGAAAACTGACGGCCGAGGTTCGCTCCGTGGCCGGCGACCGGACGGAATACCGGCGACGGAAGGTGGCGTTGCTGCCTTACGTGACCCCGGCGGGCGTCTTCTCGTATTGTAAAGAATCGTGTGTGCTCGTTCCTTCGGGGCTGTTTGTGGTGGACATCGATCACCTGGCTTCGTCTGCCGAAGCTGCCGCGTGGCGCGACCGGCTGGCGGATGACCCGCTGCTGCGGCCCGATCTGGCGTTCGTCAGTCCCAGTGGTACCGGGGTGAAGCTCTTTCTGTCGTATCGGCTGGCTTCGGACGATGTCCTCGCCGAAGCGTTCGGACGGGCCATGCGTGCTGCCTGGGACTACCTGGAGCTGACGTATGGGCTCCAGCCGGACCAGGCGAACAAGGACCTGTGCCGGGCGTGCCTGCTGGCCCATGATGCGGATGCCCGGATCCGCCAGCCGGAAGGGCAGCAAGGATAGCCCCTAATTATTAATTCTCAATTCTCAATTTTCAATTTTCAATTCTCAATTAACCATGGATTCCATCGAATCATTGCAGCGGCTGGTAGACGCTGTGGAAAAAGCGGGAGCGAACATCGCACCCACCTACCAGGAGTATATGCCGCTGGCTTTTGCCGTGGCCAACAGTTGCGGCCAGGAGGGCCGGAGCTATTTTCACCGGCTGTGCCGGCTGTCCGACAAGTACCGGCCGACGGAGGCGGACCGCCTCTACGACCGGGCGCTGAAGGACGGGCGACGGCAGAATTCGCTGGGAACAGTTTGGCACCTGGCCGAGCTGGCCGGCGTGAAGCCGGACCCGAAACTTGCAAACTTGCAAGCTTCCGAGGCGCCTCGCACACACCCACGCGCGTGCGCAGAAGGCAGCGGGGCGGAGACGGCGACAACGGGGGAGGCGGACAGCCTGCCCTGCTTCCCCGACTATGAGTGGCCGGGATTCCTCCGGCAGATGGTGGACTGTGGCGACACGGCTGCCCAGCGCGACGTCCTGCTGCTGGGAGGACTCACCGTGATCGGGGCGACCGTCAACAAGCTGCTCTGTATTCCCTACGGACGGAAACTGAAATATCCGTGCCTCCAAACCTTTGTCATTGCACCGCCGGCCTCGGGAAAAGGCGTGGTGGCCTGGACCAGAAGGCTGGCCGAACCCGTGCACGACACCTGCCTGACCGCCTACCGACAGGCGATGGAGGCCTACCGGCGCGAACATGCGCAATGGGAATGCCTGGGCAAGGAGAAGGGCAAGACGGACGAACCGCAGAAACCGGCCCTGAAGCTGTTCATCATTCCGGGCAACAACTCGGGAACGGGTGTCGTCGAAAACCTGATCGATGCCGACGGGGTGGGGCTGATCTGTGAGGCGGAGGCCGACACGGTCAGCTCGTCCATCGGTGCTGACTATGGACACTGGAGCGACACGCTGCGCAACTGTTTCGACCACGAAAGGCTGGCCTTCAACCGGCGTACCAACCACGAGTACCGCGAGTGCCGGATGTCGCTGCTCAGCGTGCTGCTCAGCGGGACACCCGCCCAGGTGCAGCCGCTCATTCCCTCGGCGGAGAACGGACTGTTCTCCCGACAGGTGTTCTACAACATGCCGCCCATCTGTGAGTGGGTGGATCAGTTCGACACCGACGGCGCCGACTACGACCGGCGTTTTGCGGACTGGGGCCGGCAGTGGGAGCGGGTGCTCCGGGCGGTGCGCGGCGCGGTGGGCAGCATCTGTTTCGAGCTGGACGGGGTGCAGCGCCGACGCTTCAACGAGC
>ERZ780198.1099-NODE-1099-length-26448-cov-2.871633_pt1 | contig 26448 bp, 18 predicted proteins | sample MGYA00510979_ERZ780198 | MGnify/ENA primary metagenome ERZ780198 (study PRJEB29588, sample SAMEA2158039) | human gut metagenome | biome: human gut; feature: human-associated habitat; material: faeces | place: Denmark | collected 2008/2010 ...
CATGGCCACTTTAGCTGTAAAAGAATTGCGCCATGCTGGTGGTTTAACAAATCTCGATGAATCCGATGAAATCAATGCATGTACTATCATCGTTCCTGTCGATGTAGACGGAAAAACTGAAGAATGGTTGTTATTATTCAAAAATGAAACCCATAACCACCCTACTGAAATCGAGCCATTCGGCGGTGCTGCTACCTGCTTAGGCGGTTGTATCCGCGATCCATTGAGCGGCCGCGCCTATGTATACCAAGCAATGCGCATCACCGGCTCTGGCGATCCACATACGAGTCTTGAAGATACATTAGAAGGTAAATTACCACAAAAGAAAATCACTCAAGAAGCAGCTCGTGGCTATTCCTCTTACGGCAATCAAATCGGCCTGGCGACCGGACAGGTGGACGAAATCTATCATCCGGGCTATGTTGCCAAGCGTATGGAAATCGGCGCGGTCATCGCGGCGGCTCCGGCGGAGAACGTGGTGCGGGAGGTACCGGCGGCAGGAGACAAGGTCATCCTGCTCGGCGGCAAGACCGGCAGAGACGGCTGCGGCGGCGCGACCGGATCTTCCAAATCCCATACGACGGCTTCGCTGGAAAGCTGCGGCGCGGAGGTGCAGAAGGGCAACGCGCCGGAAGAGCGCAAGCTGCAGCGCTTGTTCCGTAACCCGCAGGCGTCCAAATTGATCAAACGCTGCAACGACTTCGGCGCAGGCGGCGTGTCGGTCGCGATCGGAGAGTTAGCAGACGGCCTTTTGATCGATCTGAATAAGGTTCCAAAAAAATATGAGGGTCTGGACGGCAGCGAACTGGCGATCAGCGAATCGCAGGAAAGAATGGCGGTCGTGGTGCGCGCGGAGGATGTAGATCTCTTCACCCGGCTCGCCCACGCCGAGAATCTGGAAGCGACGGTAGTTGCGACGGTTACGGAAGAGCCGCGCCTTGTGATGAACTGGAACGGAAAGAAGATTGTGGACATCTCCCGCGCCTTTTTGGACTCGAACGGCGCGGAAAAGCATATCACAGTGCAGGCGCCGCGCGCGGATTGGATGGCGGCTTCGCGTGAAGCGGGCACAGCCTGCGGTGCGAACAGCCCTGCGCCTGCGGCAGAGCCGCAGGCACCGCAGAGCGCGGCTTACGCAGCCGATGATTTCGCAGGACGGATGCGCGCGCTGGCAGGGGATCTGAACATCTGCTCCAGACGCGGACTTTCCGAACGCTTTGATTCGACCATCGGCGCAGGTTCAGTGTTGATGCCGTTCGGCGGTAAATATCAGAGAACGCCGGCGCAGTGCATGGTCAATAAGATTTCCAGAGAGCATGGCGATACAAAGACCTGCAGCTTGATGTCCTGGGGCTATAACCCGTTCATCACCGAACAGAGCCCGTATCATGGAGCATACCTCGCGGTGGTGGAATCCGTTTCCAAGCTGGTTGCGACCGGCGCGGCATTCCGCGAGGTATATCTGTCCTTCCAGGAATATTTTGAAAAGCTGGGCAAAGATTCTGTCAAATGGGGTAACCCATTTGCCGCACTTTTGGGCGCGCTGGACGCGCAGCTTGCCTTAGGAGTCGCGGCTATCGGCGGCAAGGACTCCATGAGCGGCACCTTTGAAGACTTGTCGGTGCCGCCAACCTTAGTATCCTTTGCGGTGACAACAGATCAGGTGGATCATATCATTTCCTCGGAATTCAAGGCGGGCGGCAATCCGGTTTATCTTTTGCAGCCGGAGCTGAACGCGGAGGGACTTCCGGACGGCGATTCCCTGCGCAAGCTTTATGATAGGGTTACAGCGCTGATGCGCGCGGGTCTTGTCAAAGCCTGCCGGACGCCGGGCATGGGCGGCATCGCCGAAAGCGTTTTGAAGATGGCGCTGGGTAACCGCATTGGTTTTACCTTCGCGGACACGCTTCCAGCGGATTTTGATTTATTCGCGCCTTGCTACGGGGCGTTCCTGCTGGAACTGGACGCTGTCGCGCTGACAGAGCTTCAGGCATCTGCCGCGGATGCGGACGAAGCTGCCTGCGATCAAAACTTGCAGACATTGCTGAACGAACTCGAGCACGCAGTCTTGCTCGGCGAAACCACAGAGGACTACCTGCTGCAGTTTGGTGAGGAAGCAGTGGATATGGAGGAAACGGAGCAGCTTTACGAGCGTAAATTAGAACCGGTCTATCCTTGCAATCTCAAAACGGAAGGAAACGCGCCGACACTGACCGACAGCCCGGCCGAAGAGATTTTCCGGGCGAGCATCCCATGTGCGAAGCCGCGCGTGCTGATTCCGGTATTCCCGGGGACCAACTGCGAATATGATACGGCCAAAGCCTTTGCGGCAGCCGGTGCGGAGCCGGAGATTTTCGTGCTCAATAATCTGAGTGCGGATGCGGTCGCGCGGTCAGTATCGGATTTCGCCGCCAAGGTGCGCGAAAGTCAGATGATCTTCATTCCGGGCGGTTTCTCCGGTGGTGACGAACCGGACGGCTCCGGCAAGCTGATTACGGCATTCTTCCGCAATGCGGAGATCAAAGAGGCTGTCACTGCGTTATTGGGCGAACGTGATGGCTTGATGGCCGGTATCTGCAACGGCTTCCAGGCGCTGATCAAGCTGGGTTTAGTGCCTTACGGCAAGATCATCGATACGGATGAAACCTGTCCGACGCTGACCTATAACCGCATCGGACGTCACCAATCCAAGCTGGTGCAGACGCGCATTGTTTCCAATCATTCTCCTTGGCTGGCAGGCGTACAGCCGGGCGAAGTCTATACGGTTCCAATCTCCCATGGTGAAGGGCGCTTCATGGCATCGCAGGAGCTTCTGACAGAGCTGGCGGCGAATGGACAAATCATTACGCAGTACGCGGACTTCGACGGCAACGCGACCATGGAGATTCAATATAATCCGAACGGCTCCGATTGGGCGGTCGAGGGTATCATCTCCCCGGACGGCAGAGTGCTCGGCAAGATGGGGCATTCCGAACGTATCGGCAGCGGGCTCTATCAGAACGTGCCGGGACGCTTCGACATGCAGATGTTCACATCAGCAGTCCAGTATTTCAAATAAACAGGACAAAAGCGCGCATAACGAAATCAAAGATTTCTATGCGCGCTTTTTTGTTTATTATGCAGGAAATATCGCGCAGCGATATTTCCTGTATAGATAAAAAAATCCTGACGTCGTGCAAAATCGATATGCAGGGATTGACAGAATATGATGGAAGATGTAAGATGAAAATGCATAAAATGTAAGTTCGGTATATCGATCAAGAACGATCAAATGCATACAAATCAAAAGGAGGGAGAAGCGATGGAACGGATGATCATTTACGGTCTTGTGTTGCTCAATCTGTGCATCGGGCTGCTGCTGTACTATCACAGACCGCGCCCGTTTGGGCGCGGAACCTATGAGGTATGGTTGCCAGACGCCAAGCCAAAGCGCGCGGCACTGGACCACAAGGCGCACAAGGTGAAGAGCAGATGAAATTGCTTTGCATTTTGGCTTTTTTGCGGTGAAAACATTTACAAAGGCCTGAGAATATGGTATCTTAATAAGATGGACGGCGTGCGTACAGCTGCCGTCCGAAATGACGGAGAATACAAATAAAAGGGAAACATGAAGAAGGTTCTGATCTATCTGATGCGCTTCGGACTGCAGATGATTTACGCTGTGCTGAAGCTCTTGCCGACAAAAAAGAATAAGGTCGTTTTTTTGAGCAGACAGTCCGATACACTGACACCGGATTTTGAAATGGTGCAGCAGGAACTGCGCCGCGAAGATCCACAGATCGAAATTGTTACGATTTGTCACCGACTCGAAGGCGCGGGAAGCGGCGGACTCAAAGGAATCTTGTCCTTCGCGGGCTCGACCCTGCGGAGTATGTATCATATGGCGACTGCTTCCGTATGCGTCCTCGATGCCTATTGGCCGGCGGTTTCCCTCTTACATCATAAAAAAACATTGACGGTAATCCAAATGTGGCACGCGCTTGGCAAGATCAAACAGTCCGGCTATCAAACCTTGGGTAAGGCGTCCGGCCGCGGCGCGGAGATGGCACATCTGATGAAGATGCATGAAAACTATGATTATATCATCGCCGGAGGCAAGGCATGGAACCCATTCTATGAGAAGTCTTTCAACCAGCCGCAGGACAAGCTCGTCAATTGCGGATTGCCGCGCATCGATCGGCTGCTTGCGGAGCGGGAAAAAAACCGGAAGCGTTTTTTTGCGGCCTATCCGGAATTGAAAGAGAAAATGATCATCCTGTATGCGCCGACCTTCCGCAAAAACATTGAGCTTCATTGGGAGTCGTTGGTGCGGGCGGTCGCGGCGCGGAACGCCGAGACCATACGGGAGGATTCGCAGGACAGAACTTCGTCAGCAGACGGCCGGAATGCGGAAGCCGCGCAGACAAACGCGGCAAATCCGGAGATCGCGCAGAACGAAGAGCCGTTTGTGCTGATTGTCAAGGGGCATCCAAATCAGCCGCTTGTTTCCGATGATCCGGCTGTTCAAAACTGTCCGGATTTTCGTGCGGTGGATCTGCTGGCGGTCTGCGACTATCTGATTACCGACTACTCGGCGATCGCGTTGGAAGGCGCGGTACTCAACTGTCCGACCTATTATTTTGTCTATGATTACGAGGAATATCGCGAAAAGAACGGCATGAACATCGATCTGTTCGAAGTGATGCCGGGCTGTGTGTTCCGCAACGCGGACGAGTTGATGCAGCGTCTCGCGCAAGGCAGTTATCCGCAGGAAACGCTGGATGCTTACCGAGCAAACTATCTGCCAAAAAATCTCGGCACTTCGACCGCGCAGATCGCGCAGCTGGTTCGCGCGCATCTGGGAGAAACCGGAGGGTCGAAAGCGTAATCGAAAGATCATGCTTTGCATTTAAAAATATTTGAAAGACACATAACATTTGAAAGAGATATAACAGAGGAAACTATGGATTTTTTTCAATTTACGAGATGGGGCATCAAAAAGACGAAGCTGTTCGTCCTCTATTGGAGAAGAATCGTCTTCGCGAAGAATCACTTTAAGTGCCCTTGGTACAAAAAAATCAAAGCCAATATCTGCGGCGGTTTTTTAGCTGACCAGTGGATGCTTTATGACTTTGACCACAATGACAGGCATGAATACCTGTCGGAATTCGACTGGTATCGTTCCCGCTATATCAACGAGCCGTTCGATTTTGTCTGCAACAACAAGATCGCTTCGGCGGAGATTCTCAAGCAGTATGTCAGAGTGCCGGAAAGCTATATGATTAAGAATCGCGGCTATCTGTCCGGTTTCGCGAGCGAGGACATGGACTATGAAGACGCACTCACGCTGCTCAAGGAGAAGGGAAGCTATTTTTTCAAGCCTTACGGCAAGGGTAAGGGAACCGGCGTAGTCATTATGACATACGACTATGAAAAAGACCTGCCCTGCATAGACTTGAAGCCGCTGCGCAAGGAAGATTTTATCAAATACCTGAAGGACCGCGACAACTGGTTTTTAAGCGAAGCGATGAAGCAACACCCATATCTGGACAAAATATACGATCAGACGGTCAATACCATTCGCTTTATCACGCTCAAAGATCCGCATACGCACAAATTCAAGGTGTTCTTCGCGGTGCAGCGCATCGGCACGAAGGAGACGATTCCGGTGGACAACGGCAGCCGCGGCGGTCTGGTTGCCAATATCGATTTGGAGACGGGCGTGCTCAGCGAGGCAAGGTGTCTGCACAACCGCAACGTCTATAAGGTGCATCCGGACTCCGGTGCGCCGATTGAGGGCGTCCAGGTGCCGGATTGGCAGCAACTCAAGAAGGATATGCTGCAGCTTGCGGATAAGCTGCCGTACATGCATTTTATCGCCTGGGACATTTTGATGACGGAGGAAGGACACTGCATCATCGAAGCGAACACCTCGTCCGGCGTCAATATCATCCAGCTCTGGGGCGGACAGCGCAACAAGGAACTGGGCGATTTTTACCGTTACCATAAGGTCATCAAATAAGAGGAATCCATGAAGTATATCATTATGGCTGACGGGAAGGGTACCCGTTGGAACAATTATCACAACATTCCCAAGCATTTGATTGAAATCGGGGGCGAAACGCTGCTGGCGCGAACCGTCCGGCTGCTTCGCGAAAATGACGCGCTGGCGGATATTGTGATTACTTCCCATGACCCGCGCTATGAGGTGCCGGGCGCAAGGCGCTATGAGCCTCGGCACAATCATCTGGAGATTGACCGGTTTACGGAGGAACTCATCGAAAACGATGCGTGTTTCCTCTATGGCGATACCTTTTACTCAGAGCAGGTGATTAAAAAAATCGTTCAAACCCCTGCAGAAAAGCTCTTGTTCTTCGGCAATGAACGCTCCATCGTAGCGATCAAGGTCGCGGACGGCGCGCTGTTTCGGCAGCACGTGGATCGGGTGCGGGAGCTTTTCCTCGCGGGAAAGATAGAAAAATGCATCGGATGGCAGGTGTATCAGTCCTTTGAGGGACTGCCGTTCGGTGAAAAAACAATTGCCGCCGATTATATTCTGATTCAGGACGGCACAGAGGACTTTAACTCCCCTGAAGACTACAACAGGAGGACAACGAAATAAATGGGACTAAAAAAACTGGTCGTTGACGCCTTGGCGCTCGGCCCGACATCGAGAGGTTTTACAGGAGGAGAAGCGCGCCGCTGGGTGCGGGAGTCTTACAGGCACAGAACCCGTAACTACGGATTTTCCAAAAAAGATACGCGCTGGGCATTGCGGCACGGCTTCCTGCCGGAACAGGCCGCCAGACTTGGCATCACTGCCGAGAACGTCGGCGACTATATCTCTGCGAAGGACTACGCGTTTTTAAGACCGCTGAACGGAACCTACAGCAAGTGGATCACCGATAAGGTAACCATGCACACGATTTTTAAGCCGTTCCGCGGTTATATGCCGACACTCTACTATCAAATCAGCAAGCGCTACGATGAAACGGTGCTGATTCCTCTGTACGACGACAACGCAGGTGACACTTTCGAGGATCTTTTCGCGTTATTGCAGGAAAAGGGCAGCCTGACGGTGTCCTCTGCCAATGGTGGTTACGCGAGTACGCTGGAGTATCGGGATGGTGTGTTTTATCTGGAGGGCAGAGAACGCCCGAAGGAGAGAATTCAGGAAATCCTCAGCGATTACCGCGTAACACTGGTAGTCAAAGAACAGGTAGAACTCAGCGAAGATACCGATTACGGTGTACTGAATCTCATCGTTTTCAATGAGTTTGGTGACAATCCCGTCATCGGTGACGGATACTTCGTCTTTGACGAATACGAAAAGACTTCTCTCAAGGTGTTGGCGATGAAGCACGCGGACAGCTTGGAAGAAGCCGATGTCGAGGATGATATCTATCGCTTTGTCAAGGCGGAGCCTTGCGATGTGACCGAAGGCAGCTGGCGCGGCAAACCGATTCCGCATTGGGACGAAATTGCGGATGTGATTCGTCGCCTTTGCGTATTTGTGCCGCAGCTGGAGTTTTTCTGCGCGGAAATCGTGATTTCCGCGGATGGTTTCAAAATTGTTAATCTGCTCAATCATCCGGAATATCCGACCGCGAAACCGTTCAGCAAGGAAACCTCCGCGTATCTGAAGCGTAAAGTAGAACAAAAAAAAGAAGCCTACGCGAAAGCGGGGGTCAGAATCAGTCGCGGGCTGCATAAGATGCATCTGCGTATTCGCGCGAAATTCGCGCGCGCCTTCTATCCGAAGGGGCTGGTGCCTTACCAGTCTACCCGTTGGATTTCTAATGTCTGGACAGATTTTTGGACCAATAAGGAGGCGACCCTCCGAGAAAAGCTGTGGGCGTACAAGCATGGATTTTTGTCTTACCGCATCCCACAATACGGCATCACCGAGGAAAATCTCGGAGAATACATTTCCGATTTTGAATACAAGTGGCTGCGTCACATTAACCCAAAATACCGGAAGTGGATGGAGGATAAGATTACGGTCAAATATGTCTGCTCGGACTACAACGACTGCTTCCCGGCTTACTATTACCATATCATCTGCAAGAACGGAAACAACAAGGTAATCTCCATGATGGATCTGCCGGAGGGTTACACCAACACCTTCGACGAGATCTTCCGTCTGGTGGAGCAAAAAGGCGTGCTCGCGCTCAAGCCGGATGAAGGTTCACATGGAGACGGCTTCTATAAATTCACCTATGAAGACGGCAAATACCAGCTCAATTATCAGGACGTAACGAAGCAGCAGGTGTTGGATATTCTTGAAGATATCAACAACCAGTATCTGGTAACCGAATATATCAATATGTGTGACGAGCTCAAGGCTGTCTATGACGGCGCGGTCAATACGGTGCGCATGATCGTTTTCAAAAAGGACGGCAAGAATCCGCAGATTGGCAATGCCTATGTGCGTTTCGGCTCCAAAAAGACAGGCGCGGTCGATAATGTCGGCGCGGGCGGTATGACCGCGACCATCGATGTCGCGACCGGACATTTCCATGATGCGAAGATTGTGATGAACAATTCCATCGAGGATTGTCCGATTCATCCGGATACCGGGGTGCCGATTGACGGCTATCTGCCGCACTGGGAACAGGTGAAACAGCAGGTTTTAGACGTTACGAAATCCATCAAGCAGCTGGAGTTTTTTGGCGTGGATCTGGCAGTTACCAATGACGGCATCAAATTTCCGGAAATCAACCGCTTCCCAGACTATCCGGCAGTGGAAAAATACACGAAACCGACCAGAGAGTATCTGCTCTATAAGCTGGCCGGTAAGAAGCATCATTATGGCTACGATGTGACTCCGAACAGGACGCTGGTCCATCTGCCAAAACGTGATTAGGAAAGAGGTAAGATTTGAGTACATGCAAAGAAATTATCAGTGACCATCTCGCGTATCGGAAGCAGCTTGTCAAGCTCGCAAAATCCGATATTAAAAAAACATACAGCGGCGCGGTGCTGGGCTGGGCATGGGCGGTGATCCGTCCGGCGATTCTGATCTTCGTATTCTGGTTCGCGTTTACCGTCGGACTGCGCAAGGGCAGCGATGTGGACGGCTATCCGTTCTTTCTGTGGCTGATCGCGGGCATGATTCCTTGGTACTATATGCGGGATATGATCACCGGCGGCGCTGGTTCCATCCGCAAATATCGCTATCTGGTCACCAAAATCAAATTTCCGATTTCCACGATTCCGACCTTTGTCAGTCTGTCCTGTCTGGCGGTGCATATCGGGCTTTTGGCCATCATGATTCTGATTTTTATCGGATTTGGTTATCTGCCGACGATCTACTATCTGCAGCTGCCGGTCTACATGCTGATGATGTTTGCTTTTTTTAGCGTGTGGGGCTTGTTCGCGGGTGTGCTTTCGGCGATCAGCCAGGACTTTTTGAATCTGGTAAAATCTTTGACGCAGGCCTTGTTCTGGCTGTCCGGAATTCTCTACGACGCCGGCAAGATTGAAATCGTGTGGGTCAAAAAAATCCTGCTCTTTAATCCGGTGACCATCTGCGCGAACGGCTATCGCAATGTGTTCATCAAGCAGGTCTGGTTTTGGGAAACACCGGAGGAACTGCGCAACTACGTGATTGTGCTGATTGTGATGGGCGCTTTGGCAGTCTGGGCATACGGCAAGCTCAAAAAGGAAATACCGGATGTGCTCTAACGCGCGTCCGAGAGTTAGGATATAGGTGATTTGATGATGGATAAAACAGTCATTCAATTCGATCATGTGACGAAAATGTACAAGCTTTTTAAGAGTGACAGGCAGCGCTTTAAGTCTTTATTCAGCAAGAAAGCGAAGTACAAAGAAAAAATCGCGGTCAACGACCTTTCGTTTTCCATCAAGCAGGGGGAATCTGTCGCGCTGTTCGGCAAAAACGGCGCCGGCAAGTCCACCATTCTCAAGATGATTACAGGCGTAGCATATCCGACATCCGGCGAGATTACGGTTGACGGACGTGTCAGCGCGCTGTTGGAACTGACCGCGGGCTTTGATCCGGAGTTTACGGGACGCGAAAATATCTATTTTAGAGGGCAGCTGATGGGGCTTTCCGACGAGGAAGTCCGTAAACTGGAACCGGAGATCATCGAATTCGCAGATCTCGGAGATTACATCGATCAGCCGACCCGTACCTATTCGAGCGGCATGAAGGCGAGATTGGGGTTCGCCATCAATGTCAGCATCGAACCGGAGATTCTGATCGTCGATGAAGCGCTCAGTGTCGGCGACAGTGAGTTCAAAAAAAAGTGCATTGATAAGATTAATCATATTGTAAATGAAGAAAACGTTACATTTTTATTCGTGACCCACTCCACAGGCGTGGCAAAATCCTTCTGCAAGCGCGGTATGGTGATGCGTCTGGGAACGCTTCTTTTTGACGGGGATATCGGAGAAGCGGCGGACTATTATCAGAAAATGCTGGAAGAGGACGCCGCGCGGGCCGCGAGGATCAAAAAAAAGAGGGGGATCTTTACAGAATGAGCAGAGCAGACAAACGCCGGGAATCGAACGGCAATGAGCAGCCGCCGAAGAAGCGGCTGACGCAGAGAATCAAAGAAATGAAAACGTCGCATAAGGTCATTGCCTTAATTGTGATTATTCTGCTGCTGGCCGCTGTCATCGTGGGCGCGGTCGTATGGAGCTACATGAATCGCGTGGTCGATGAAATGCATGAGCCGATTCAGGAAAACTATGATCTTTCGCTGGTGGGGGTTGATGGCTACATCAATATTCTCCTGCTCGGCGTGGACAGCCGTAATATGGACAATATCAAGGGTACCCGCAGCGATATGATTATGATCGCGAGCATCAACGAGGAGACCAACGATGTGACACTGACCTCGGTATACCGCGACACCTATCTGAAGCTCGGCGATACCTCTACGTATGACAAAATCACCCATGCCTGCGTTTACGGCGGACCGGAGATGACGATGAAGTCACTGAATCAGGCGTTGGATATTGACCTCAGCCAGTATGTCATCGTAAACTTCAAGACGGTGGCGGATGTGGTTGACGCGGTCGGCGGCATTACCGTCGATGTGCAGCAGTACGAGATCAATCAACTGAACAAATATACCAGACAGACGGCAAAAAATATCGGCAAAAAGGATTACAATCTTGTCAAAGCGCCGGGCGTACAGACGCTGGAAGGCGTGCAGGCGGTTTCCTACGGTCGTATCCGTAAGGGTACCGGCGATGATATCAAACGTACGGAAAGAATGCGTACGGTCGTTTCTCTGGTTTTCCAAAAAGTCAAGACCATGCCGTTCAGCGACGTCAAAAAAATCATTGACATGGCTGTACCGCAGGTCAAGACCAATCTGAAGATGAACGATATTTTGGCGCTCGGTTTCCGCCTGCCGAAGTACAATATCGCCTCCGGCAGCGGTTGGCCGTACAAGTGGACCAGCGGCTTGATCAAGGGGGTATCCTATGTGTTCCCGGGCGGTAGTCTGACGAATAACACGACGGAATTCCATAAGGAGGTCTTTGGGCAGGAGGATTATACGACCACATCGACGGTCAATGCCATCAGCAGTGAGATCAGCCGGCGCATTCAGGCGGCGAAGGAACTGCTTGCTGACCCGAATATCGTCATCAAGGACGTCGCTGCGCGGGTCGGTTTTGAGAATATCAACACCTTTTTCCGCGTCTTCAAGCAGTTTGAAGGCGTCACGCCAGGCCAGTACCGTGCTGCGCGCGTACCGTCGCAGGAGGAGGAACAGTCATAAGGAGAAAAACATATGTATTCTTTCGGTATGATCGGCACCGGCATCATCGCCGGATGCCATCTTGAGGCAATCGCCGCGCATCCACGTACACGCCTGGCCGCGGTAGCAGATGTTGTCCGGCCGCGTGCGGAGGCCGCAGCAGCGCCCTTTGGTGCAGCCGTCTACACAGACTATCATCAGATGCTGAAAAACGAACATCTGGATGCGGTGATCATCAATCTGCCGCATGGCCTGCATGAGCCGTGCGCCATTGACTGTGCCGAGCATGGCGCACACATTCTATTAGAAAAACCAATGTCTGTATCACCGGAGTCATGCGAGCGGATCATACAGGCATGTGAGCGTCATCATGTTCTGCTTCAGGTCGGCCATGTTCAGCGCTACCGTCCGGAAAATCGCGCGGCACGCGCGATCATCGAATCCGGCGAGTTGGGCGAACTGCTCATGATCGACGATCATTCAACCGGCGAATATTTTACGCCAGACCGCCCAGTATGGTTTATGACAAAGAAGCTGGCGGGAGGCGGGGTTTCCATCAATTTTGGCGTCCATACGCTTGACCGTTTCTGCTATCTGACGGGGAGCAGCGTTGCGTCGATCACAGGCAGCTGCACTTATCGGCACCAAGGCTCTGACGTTGACGGCAGCGCGCACTTCTTTCTCCGCGCGCAAAGCGGCGTGACCGGGAGCGTCTCCATCAGCGGTTATCCAAGCGTCCCGGAGGAGTATACTACGCTTTATCTGACAAAGGGAGCAATTTGCATCCGTCCATTTGTGAGCGTCTGTAAGACAACCGGCGGCGAATACGAGCTGATCGATTTCAGCAGCTTTCCCGGAATGTTTGAGGCCCAAATGGCGGATTTCATCACTGCAATGGATACCGGCAGCGTTCTGCATTACACTGGAGAAGAAGGAAAGCGCTATGTCGAGGCCATCTCCTCCATCTGGTAAGACTTGTGGAAAAATGAGAGCGACTGTGGAATATCGTTAATTTACACAGAAAACGTCGTGTGCTATGCTACAAGCCGTCCCCAGACGCGCTGCACAGCCGTCTGCCGGCATTTCAGATCAGACTCAGGAGGAAATACCATGAACAAGAAGCTGAACATCGGCGTCATCTCGTGCAGTGTTATGGCGCAGCTGCACATGAAGGCCGTCATCGACCATCCCAACGCAGAACTTTATATGATCTGCGATATCAACGAAGCGCTGCTGAATGAAACAGCTGCGAAGTATAACATCAGCCGCAAAACGACAGATTACCGTCAAATGCTTGCTGACCCTGCGGTCGATGCAGTCATTATCGTCACGCCCGACCAGACGCACCGTGAGATCTCGGTCGCGGCACTGGAGGCTGGCAAGCACGTCCTGTGTGAAAAGCCGATGGCGCTGACACTCGACGATTGCAAGGCAATGATCGACGCAGCGGCAAAGGCAAAAACCAAGATGATGGTTGGCCAGATCTGCCGCTATACGCCTGGCTTTGTCGCGGCAAAGAACCTGATCGAGCGCGGTGAGATCGGCGAACTGTTCTTCGTGGAAACCGAGTATGCACACGATTATGCGCATATTGATGTTGAATGGCGTCTTGATCCGCTGCGCCACGGCTTCCTTGGCGGCGGCTGTCACGCGGTCGATCTGGCTCGCTGGATTGCAGGCGATCCAGAAGAAGTTTTCGCCTACGCAAATCATAAAATGCTGCCCAACTACCCGACAGACGACTGCACTATCGCGGTCATGAAATTCCCGAACAATGTGATCGGCAAGGTATTTGTTTCCACTGGCTGCAAGCGTAGCTATACGATGCGCAGCGTCTTTTATGGAAGCAAGGGAACGATCATCACTGACAACACCAGCCCCTATATGAGCGTTTTCAAGGAAGGACTGGGCAACGGCGATACGATTCTTCAGGATATCAAGGACTATGATCTTCAGACTGTTCCGGTCCAGTACCCGGTCAACATCAGCAGCCACAATACCTCCGGCGAGTTGCTGGAGTTTTTAGACTGCATCGTCAATGACAAGCCGATCCGCACAACAGCGCTTGAAGGGGCCAAAACCGTAATCGCAAGTCTTGCGGCAGTGAAGTCCTCCAAGACCGGTATGCCGGTTCGCCCGAATTACAATATTTGATCCCCCGCTTCTGCGTCTGCAGATATCTGCGGACGCAGAAGCGCATTTTTTACGGAGAAAGGAGACGTACGAATGCTGCAATGCGGGTTTTATGAAAAAGAAATCACGCCGCCGCTCGGCTCTGATATTCCCGGCTATTTTATGAAGCGGCCGAGCACCGGCGTGCTTGACCGTCTCTATGCAAAGGCATTTGCTGTAAGCGATGGAACAGACAGCGCGGTTCTGATTGAGATCGATGCCGTAGAACTGCCGGTCAAAAATCGCGACGCGATCACTGCGCGCATCCATGCCATGGCCGGCCTCGCGCCGGGGCATATCGCTGTCTGTGCGACCCATACGCACTATGGCATCCCGGCAGGCGAACCGCTCGGTTCAGAGGAAGACGTACCGTTTATGACGGAATTTTGCCGCCTCGCTGCTGACTGCGCAGTACTTGCTCTCCGGCAAATGCAGCCGTGCACGCTGTCCTTTGGCGTTGGAAGTGTCGATGGTATGTCCTTTAACCGCGATTATCTGATGGCTGACGGCAGCGTTCGTACCAATCCCTCAGATGTACCGGTATCCGAAATTGTCCGGCATTATGCGGAAAACGATCCAGAGCTCCCGGTTCTATATGCCGCAAATGCAGACGGACAGCCGCTCGGTGCGCTGATTGGCTTTGCCTGTCATCAGGACTGCATCGGCGGCACACAATACAGCGGCGATTTTTCTTCGGAGCTTTCCCGCCGTCTCAAAGCCCGATACGGCGCAGATTTTGTTTCTGTATATCTGGCCGCACCGAGCGGCGACATCAACCATCTGGACTTTATAACAAACCACGCCACAGATTATCGGGAACTTGGCCGCGCGCTTGCGGCAGAGGCTGCACATGTTATTGCCGACGCAGCGCAGCCAGTCACATTCACCCGTGTGCAGACGCAAATGCAGAGCATTTGCTGCCGCTACCGGCGGGCAGATGCGGAAACACTGCGCAGAGCGGAACAGATTACGGCCGGCAGCTCAGATGACGGACATAATATGCTCGGCACACTGCAGGCAGAACTGCTTGTAGATTACGAACGAAAAGCAGCTGCTGCGCATTTGTATGAAGGGAATCTTCCCGTGCAGATCATTCTGATTGGTGATCTGCCCATCTTTGCCATGCCGGGAGAGCTGTATCACCAATTTGGACGCAAACTGAAAGATACGTGCGGTGGACGCTGCCTGATTGCAACATTGTCAAACGGCTTTTTCGGCTACATCCCCGTGCCCGAACTATTTGGCACAGACGTGTACCCGGTGCAGCTGTGTGAAGGAAGTATGTGGCAGCCGGAGGCAGGCGCAATGCTTACAGACTGCGCGATCACAATGCTGCAGCGTATGATGGAGGAAGAAACATGTTGAAAACCGGACTCGTTTCCGTTACGTTCCGCGATAAAACGCCGGAAGAAATCATTTCCGCAGTCAAACAATGCGGTCTTGAAGGCATTGAGTGGGGCGGGGACGTTCATGTTTTGCCGGGCGACGTTTCGCGTGCGCGCGAGATCCGGCACCTTACCGAGCAAGCCGGGCTTGCCGTCTGGGCCTACGGCTCTTATTTTGAGGCTGGTGAACAGACACCGGATCTGTTTCCACCGGTGCTGGAAAGTGCAAAGGCGCTCGGTGCCCCGTGCATCCGCATCTGGGCTGGTACCAGAGGTTCAGCACAGGCAGACCCGGAGTATGTACAGCGCGTGATCTCCTGCACACAGGCAATCTGCGACATGGCCTCAACCGCTGGGATCGATATCTGCTATGAATATCATCCGAATACGCTGACCGACAACTGCGATTCTGCCGCGCAGACACTCCGCAGCGTCGCACGGGATAATCTGCATCTGTACTGGCAGCCGAACTCCCGGCTTTCACAGGCAGAGAATCTGCACGCGCTCCGAACAGTCCAGCCATATCTGTATCATGTCCATGTATTCTATCTGGACAGCGTCTACAACCGTTTCCCACTGGCCGAAGGCGCAACCATATGGCAGGAATATCTCGATATCATCCGGCAGGACGGCAAAACGCGCAGTCTGATGCTGGAATTCGTGAAGGACGACTCATTTGAGCAGATGGCGCAGGATGCAGCAGCGCTCCGTGCGCTTGTCCGTGAAGCCTGATGGGAAAGGCAGTGTCTTTGATGAAAAGTATTTTGATCGGTGATCCTGCCATGTGTAAACACGCATTTCCCGCATCCGTGCGTACACGGCTGACAGCATGGACGCAGCTTCCGGATGTGCCTGTGACAAGGGAAGAAATTCTGGCACAGCCGAACTTGTACCGCGATACGGAGTTGATTTTCTCCACATGGGATATGCCGCATTTTACACGCGAGGAGCTTCAGGAACGCTTTCCCGCGCTGCGCGCAGTGTTTTATGCGGCCGGCTCTGTGCAGCACTTTGCTCGGGAATTTCTGGCGGCAGGTGTGCACGTTTTTTCTGCCTGGGCGGCAAATGCCATCCCTGTCGCAGAGTATGCCGCAGCGCAGATCCTGCTTGCAAACAAGGGATTTCATTATGCCGTGCGCGCCAGTCGGTCGCCTGAAGGACGCCACAGGGCGCTGGAACGGTTCTGGCAGATGCCCGGTAGCTTCGATACGCCGGTCGGTATTCTTGGCGCTGGCATGGTTGGCCGGTCGCTGATCGGTCTGCTGAAGCAGCATCGGTTGGATCTGTGCGTCTATGACCCGTTTCTCTCTGATGAGGCCGCAGCGTCGCTTGGTGTGCGGAAGCTCCCACTGGAGGAGCTGTTTTCGACCTGCCAGGTCGTTTCCAATCATATCGCGGATCTTCCGGAAACAGTTGGGATGCTGAACTACGCGCATTTCTCCAGGATGCGCCGGAATGCAACTTTTTTGAATACCGGCCGCGGCGCACAGGTCGTCGAACAGGATCTGATTCGCGTACTGCACGAGCGCCCCGATCTGACGGCAATTCTGGATGTTACGATGCCGGAGCCGCCGGAGGCCGGAAGTCCGCTTTACACGATGGAAAACGTATTTCTGACGCCGCACATCGCCGGTTCCTTTGGCGACGAGATCACCCGCATGGGCGAATATATGGCCATGGAATGCACACATTTCATGCGTCACGAGCTGTGCCGCTATGAAATCACGGAACAGATGCTCAAAACGATGGCATAAAAATTACCGGCCAGAGGATTCGATCCTCTGGCCGGTAGTTTATTTTACTGTCTCTGCTCCAGTTGGCTCAGCAGCCGGTCTGCAATCATCAGGCTGCGCGGCACATGAAACGGACCCTTGAACGTGCTGCCCTTGCACGGCGGCTGGGTAGGCAGACCGTCGCGCCGCAGATAGCCGTACCACTCTCCAAACTTAGGCTCGCAGAAATGCTCACGGCAGTAATCTGCCGTTTTGCAGAACCAGTCCCAGTATTCCTGCTTTCCTGTTTTCTGATAGATCATCAACGAAGCAATGAGAATCTCATTATGCGGCCACCACAGCTTCATGTCATGCTCATATGCCTCCGGCGGGAAGCCGAGGCAATCGATAAAATAGAGCAATCCGCCGTATTCCTTATCCCAACCGGCATGGATCGCGTAATCAAAGATCTGAACGGCCTGAGCAAACAGCGTATCGTCCTGTGTGATCTGCGCCTGCTCCATCAAGAACCAGCTGCATTCGATGTCATGCCCCGGATTGACAACGCGGCCAGCCGTCGTATCTGTTTGCAGTTCCCCTTCCGGTCCGACCGTTTCCAGCGTACACTTGAGTTCTGGTTTTACATGATAGCGCAGGATCTCCTCTACGCATTGTTGTGCGCGTGCATCATAAAGTGCGCGCTTTTCCGGATCACAGCGGCGCATGACCGCCGATACATTCAGATAAATCATCGGATCAGCCAGTGCGCGGCCCGTGCGCGTCTGCGGGATCGTTTTGGGGCCAAGTCCGGTCGGGTCTTCGATCAGATGGTGATTGAGCTGATAAATCAACTCATACGCAGCCCGCGCACGTTCGATGCGGATATGCTCCCCGGTATTGTGGTAATACTCGGCGTTTGCCATTGCATAAAACGCCTCGGAGAAGCAGTAGCGCCGCTGGCGCAACGGATGTCCGTCAGCCGTCACGGTGAAATACATCCGGTTTCCAGCATCGCGGTTGATGCAGTGCGCCTCCATAAAATCAAGGCAGCCCCGGCTAATCTCCAGCCATTCCTCGCGCTTTCCATAGTTTGTGCACAGATATGCGTATGTCCATGCGCAGCGCCCCTGCATCCATACGCTTTTGTCTGTGCTGTATATTTTCCCCGTTTTGTCGAGGCAGGTATAAACACCGCCGTTTTCATGGTCTATCCCATGTTGACTCCAGAATTCGACGGAGCGCTTCAGTTCTTCCTGTACCCAACTGTGATAAGCCTGCATTGTCTGCATACTTGTTCTCCTTTCCATTGACGCATCTGAACGGCAGTGACCGTGTCACTGCCGTTCAAGTCGTGTTACTCGCTGAAAATCTGATAATCGCCGCCCGTCAGCAGCACAATCGGAATCAGGCTCTGCGTATGATGGCCATCCGAAGTGACCTGCAGGATCAGATCATATCTTGCCTGCGTCAGATTGTGCGGCGTGATCTCGATCGTAACGCGCGCCAGCGGCACATTGCAGTGCGCCTGCTCCAGATTGATTGCAAGCGACCGCGCCGGAGAGATCTCCCAGCCCTCGGGCAGATGCAGCGTGGCATGGAGCCATTGCTGACGCAGAAGATTGTTTTCAAAGGTCAGCGTGAATTTCTTTGTGACGCCCTCTGCAATATACGGCGCTTCGTGGTAATCCACATACACATCGAACGGATGCGAAGCGTGCTTCACCAGGAACGGGTTTGTGAAAGTGCGCCGGTAGTCCCGTGCGTACCAGCAGCCTACGCGCTCCGGTTCATAGCGCTGGCGGCTCTCGTCTGCCAGGATTGCATCAATTCCAAGATTATCGCCGAACGCCAGATCCTGCGGATTCATAAAGCGCTGCATCTGAATTGCAACGCGCTGCACCAGCTCGTCGATCGTATTGGGAATCGAAATATCCACGTCGCTGCGGTTGATGCAGCTGGTGAGGATCATACCGCCGAGCTGCTTCACCCACTTTTCGCTGATCGCGCCATTCCCGCTGACAATGCCGAGAATGGCCGCAAGGGAGCCTGCGGTGCAGTCTGCATCCTCACCGCAGGAAGCGGCAATGGAAACACATTTGTCGAAATCGCCCTCGCCGTACAGCCACGCCATGACGATGATACCCATATGTCCGGGTGCGTCAAAGCCGATCGGGCCGACGGGCTCATCTGGCTCCATATCACGCGGATCGGTTTTCAGGACGCTGAAGCTGCTGGGAACCTCCTGCAGAAGTTTTTTGCGCGCCTGCTGCCAGGTCAGGCCGCTCTGATAGCACGCTCTGGCACAGGCGACCGCCTTATGGATCGCGCTGTCCTCCGGCAGATATGAAAGGCCAATGTCAATGAGCGCGTTTGTGTCCGAAATGATAAAAGCGGCACTCTCAATCGCAGCAAGAAAGACCGCCGCATAGACGCCTTCATAGCTGTGGTCAATGATTGCATCCTCGTAGGCGTACTTGACCGCAAGTTCTGGATGGCCTGGACACAGGCACGCCCAGATTTCCGTCAGGATCCAGGAACCGTTGCTGTTGCGGTAATGGTTGCCGACATAGCCGGACAGGGGCGGAACAAGTCCGGCCCGCAGATTATTCTTGCCCGCGCCATATTCCGCGCAGTCCGGGTAGATAAAGGACAGCCAATATTCACCCAGCAGATCGCGGTTGATGTTCCGGCCGTATTTCTCGACCGCGTTGAGCCATACAAGCTGCAGATCCAGATCGTCGTTCGGAAGCGGCTTGTCCAGCGGCTGCGAATAATACTGAATGTCGAACAGGCCGCGCATACCCTCAAACGGCGTGCCGAGCGTGCCGCCGATGTTCTTGCCATTCCAGCAGCCGCGCATTTTGTCCAGATAATCATGGAAGCTCAGTTTCATATACGTTTCTCCTATTCCTATCATATCTTGCGTATATCTTGTGACAGCGTCAGTATAGCACGCGGCGCTTTGCGGCGTAAATTCACGGTTTTCCACTTTGGTCTGCATTTTTCCACACACCGTGCTGCTGCAGCACATTTGTCCATGCAAAGATGCAATTCGTAGAAAAATGCGGACGGATGCGGAAATTGGTTAATTGCCGCCGGCGGCATTTATCGCGTATGATACTTGTACCGAACCGGGTACACCCGGAATGAGAATGAGGAGGAACTACACATGAAAAAGCCCAGATCGCTTTGCACCAGGCTCGGCGCAGCATTGCTGACTGTCTGCCTGCTGCTTGGTATGCTCCCGATTGCATCCGCAGCAAGCGCTGCTCCGCGCACCCCCGTCGCTGGCAGAATTCTCTACGTCGCGCCGAATGGCAGCGACGCCAATCCCGGCAGCTATGCCGAGCCGTTTGCCACGCTGGAAGCGGCTATGAACGCCATGAACCCCGGCGACCTGCTTTATGTCCGCGGCGGCCTGTACCGTTCTGCAGGAACCGGGCGCGGAATCTCCCAAAAAAAGGGAGCAGCCGACAAATGGTTCACGGTTCTGAATTATCCGGGCGAAACACCGGTTTTTGACGGCGAATGGTATGGCGACGCTACCATCGGCATGCTGTTCGACAACTGCGCCTACTGGCATATTGAGGGTCTGGAATTCCGGAATTACACGCAGGACGCGGTTTATCTGCGCAACGGCTGCAATCATTTTGAGATCGTCAACATGAAGCTGCACGACGTGACCTCGCTTGTTCATGGCGCGAGTGCTTATGACGGCATCGTGGTTATTGGCAGCACAAACGTTCTGATCGAGGGCTGCGAGATCTGGAACATCGGCTACGCGCGTGATCTTGGCAGCATGCTCGACCACGGCGTCTATGTTTCCACGGGTTCCTCCAATGTCACGGTTCGCGGCTGCTATTTCCACGAGATCCCCAGCGGCTCCGGCGTGCAGTTCAACCACGAGCCGGTGCATGACGGACTGGTGGAGAACAATCTGTTTGTGAACACCGCACTCGGCACGGTTCTCAGCCAGTGCTACAATGTGACGATTCAGAAAAACACCTATTATCACAACAAAATGAGCGACGTCTACGTCACAGAACGCGCGCATGACAATACGGTCGCCTACAACCTCTTTGGGCCGATGCAGCCGCACGAGACGACGATTGCCAGCTATCACGTCTATTTCCCGCTGCTTAACTGCCTGTATAACAGCTTCGATCACAACTTCTACGACAACAGCGCCGCAAGCAACTCCGTTTATCCGGCTGTGATTGAGAACTGGGGTGCCAGCGGCTGCAGCTATGCACAGAAGGTCGATTGGTCCGTCTGGCAGAATGACGCCGAAACCGACGCGAAGTACGGCGACGGTTATTTTGAGGACAAATATGACGGAAATACGACGGAAACCATCTCCGGTCTTGGCTTTGACAAGAACGGTCAGACCGGTGCAGTGAAATATGCGAATCCCGATAAAGGCAACTTCGCGCTGGCATCTGGTTCGGACTGCACGATCGCAGGCGTGGGTATGCAGAATCCGACATGGTCGCCCGTTGACGCAGCTACAGATGGTCCGGTCTATATCTTCCCGAATTACAGCTTTGAGACGGACTACAGTGCAATTTGGGGTCGGAGTCAGAACTGGGCAGGCGATCTGACACATACGCTCAATGAAACGCAGGCATACGCCGGCGGCAAGTCGTTAAATCTGAACAGCACCGGTGCAAATCCCTATAAGTGCTTTGTTTCCACAGATTATACAATTCCAATCAAACCGAATACAGAATATACGATCTCCATCAAGGTCAAGGCTGCGGATAGTACCGCAGAAACCGCAAAAACATATTTCGCACTCGGTGAGTGCAACACCTCCTGGCAGGAATATCACAAGGATACACAGTTCGGCAATGCGCTCACAGGCCCGACAAACGGCTGGCAGGTGCTGACCGCGACCTTCACCTCGCAGGCCGACGCAACGCTTCTGTGCGTCGATCTTGTCACCGAGGGCAAGGGCGAATGGTATTATGACGACATCAATCTGAGCGAAACCCGCACGGTTCCGCAGGCCGCAGATGAAATTTTCCGCTCCATGCTTGCAAATCCCGGCTTTGAGAAGGATTTTGCGGGCACATGGACCCGCGCACATTATTATCCGAGCGGTGTTGAATCGAGCTGCTCCATTGAGCGAGACAACACAGTCGCATACTCTGGCACGTATTCCATGCACTATCATGTTGGAACCGCAGCCGCTACAGAGGTATCGCTTGGTACAGATTTCCGCACTGCTGTAAAGCCCAATACAAGTTACAAGATCACGCTTCAGGCAAAAACCTCTGCTGAGACCTCTGCTGAGGCAAAAATCTGGCTGAATCTCGGTGAATGCTTTGCGACGCCTACATGGGGTGATATCTACAACGACGTACAAAAGGGAAATATCCTGACCGGGCCGCAGGCAGACTGGACTGCGATATCGGCCACGATCTACACTGCCGCCAACGCTGAGTATATCAACGTACAGCCCGCCGTCAGTGGAACCGGCGATTTCTGGTTCGATCATATCATTGTTGTTGAGATCCCCGGCGAGGCGAATGCGCTGGATACCGCAAAAAATGCAGCGCTTGATTCCCTCGACGCAGCAGTTGCAGCGCTCGACCAGAACGCTTATACATACTGGAACTGGGCGCTGGTACAGACGGCAAAAATGAATGGCATCAATGCGGTAAAGCAGGCTTCCGATGCTGCATCGGCTGACGCCGCAGCAGCCGCCGCAGTCAGCGCTATCCAGGCAGTGAAACCGATTTCCGCGACAAAAACCGAAATGAGTGCGCAAATTGCCGCCGCAAAGAAAACCGTGTCCGATGCAGCCGATCCCGATGATTACCGCGAGGCACAGAAAACTGAGGTTCAAAAGCTGCAGAGTGCATTCGCGCAGCTGGTCGACACATTTGATACCGAGCAGAGCATTGAAAAGCTGACGAAAAAATGCTGCGATCTTCTGGCTGCGATCAAAACCGATGAGCAGATCACGGCAGAGGAATTGGCAGCTGCGAAAGCTGCTGCCAAGGACGCGCTGGACAAGTATGCAGTCCGCAACGACTACACGCTGGAAAACTGGAATCTGGTAAAGGCTGAAAAGAAGAAAGGCAACGCCGCGATTGACGCCGCAACGAGCCTTGCTGCTGTTGATAAGGCACTGGCCGCTGCAAAGGCCGCGATCGATCAGATCGAGAGCATCTCCGGCGCAGCTGAGAAACTCGCCAAGGCGAAGCAGGACGCGATTGAGGAGCTGCGCACATATATGCAGAGCAAAGACTTCCCCGCAGATATGCAGTCCGAAGCGGAACGCATCCTGAATGACGGCATTGCAGAGATCAATGCTGCGGAAACTCTGGACGATGTAGCAGACGCGCTGGCAACGGCAAAAGAAGCGCTTCGTAAGCTGGCCTCTGGCGGCGAACCCTCGGAGGAAGAACGTCTTGCAGAGGCAAAGCAGAATGCAGAGGAGGCGCTGAAGGACTACGCCGACGGCAAAACTTTCACCGGTGCAAACACCAGACCCGCCGTCGACGCGATCATGAAAGCAACGAAAGCAATCAATGCGGCAAACACGGTGGATGAGGTCAATGCAGCTCTGGCTGAAGCCAAGGCTGCGCTGGATCGCCTTGCCTCTGACGTCCCCATTAACAAGCCGGATCAGCCGATCATCGTGGTTCCTGTGACCTGTCCTTCGGAAAACAATACATTTAAAGATGTCTCGTCCAGTGACTGGTTCTATGATGAGGTTCAGTATGTCTACCAAAAGAATCTGATGAACGGAACCGGCGCCAGCAGCTTCTCTCCCCGCGATACACTGACGCGCGCAATGCTGGTCACGATCCTGTACCGCATCGAAGGTGAACCTGCCGTCTCTTATAGCGGAAAATTCTCCGATGTTCCGAGCGGCAGATGGTATTCCAAGGCCGTCGAATGGGCGGCGGCGCAGGGGATCGTCGGCGGCTATTCCAATGGAAAATTCGGCCCTGAAGACTCTGTCACGCGCGAACAGCTTGCTGCGATCCTCTATCGCTATGCAGGCAAGACAAAGGGCTTTGATGTCAGTGCATCCGCCTCGCTGAGCGGCTACACTGACAGTGCAAAGGTATCTGCCTATGCGCAGAGCGCTGTGAAATGGGCGATTGCCACGAATCTTCTGCTGCCGACGAGCGGAAAACTCAACGCCGGTGCAGATGCGACCCGTGCCGAGGTCGCGGTTGCCGTCGCACGCTTTCATCAGCAGTTTGTGAAGTAACTCCCCGCTATCTGTGAAATGCAGCCCTGCGGTTTATCGACCGCAGGGCTGCATCGGATATTTCAGTTTGACCGCGCCAGAACTATGTGCAGTGCTTCGCATGAAAACACATTTGAAAGAGAAAGGGACACGTCATAAATTACACAAATACGGATTATCGCAAACGGATTGCAAACGTAAAATATGCAAATTCAGTCGTCAAATCATGCCTGAGGCGGATGCACATACACGATTATATCCCCGGCCAGGTGATATACAATCTTGGTGAGTACCCAAATAAAATGACCATACGCCCTACCGCGTACGATCACGATTTGATTCGGAAGCTCTCCGAAAACGGCGTCGGTCTGATTCAGATCCATGAGGAATGGAACGACGCCATGCGGATTATGGGCGCAGATAAATTTTCTTCTCACGACAAAGACGGCTTAAAGGAATTCATTGACCTGTGCCATTCCTTTCACATCAAGGTTCTGCCGTATCTATCGAGCGGCTTCTTTGATGAACGGGATCCGGATTTTACCGAGAAGTTTGTCGCCGATCCAAAGCTGATGCTGGTTCAAAATTATTACCGCTACAGGTGCTGCAATGCCGCCTCTCCCGAATGGAATCAATACCTGTTCGACAATCTGCACCGCATGATGGATGAATATGTGTTTGATGGGATCTTCAACGATATGGGATACGACCGGCGGGACGGAGAGGGAAATCCGTATGGCATGGAAGAATATGACCCGTACATTGAAGATCTGCTGGTGCGGATGTATTCTGTCGTAAAAAACGAATACCATGGAATCGTTAAACTTCATATCGGAGAGCTGCAGCTTCCGGTATCAAACGAGAAAATCTACGACTACCTGTGGGTCGGCGAAAGCTGCAAAACATCCGAGGAGCTTCTCAGAACAGTGCAGTACAGCCCCTACGTCATCCCCTGCCCGGATTATAAATTCACCAACGAAACAAACGGAGATATTTATTTTTCGCGCGCATTGCCGTTTTTGCAGTTCCTGCTCCGATTGGACGGACGCCCAATCACGGGCGAACGCAGCTGTACGCCCAATGTCGTGTACCACGACGACGCAGAGAGCCGGCATTTCAGAAAAATCAGAGAATATTACCGCAGCCATCCGAATGGCCCGTTTGTTTACAGCGAATGGTCCAATATTCCGGATGATGAGCGCCTGCGCGAAAAATGGTTCACATATCTGAAACTCTATAAGCCAATGGTCAGCGAGGATTCTTTGTGCTTTATCGATATTGCGAAGGACAGCAGGATTCTGACCGCGCCGGCCGGAAACGATATCCATATAAGCATGTTTGTAAACGACGCGTGCTACCTGTGCATTTCAAATCTCGGAAAAAGCAGCGGCAAGCTGGTGTTTCAGGAGCAGTGGCTTGACCGTGTGACCGGTAAATGTGCGGCAACGATAGAAATCCCGGCAGGTGGCATGGTTTTTCTTCAAAAGCAGCCGTAACGAGGAAAGGACACATATCATGCTCAAAGTTATTGCAGAAGTGATCGGCATAATAGGAATTATCTGCTCAATTCTGTCGTTTCAGTGTTCACAGAGAAAAAATGTCATGCTCTTTCAAGTGTTGGCAAGTTTGATATTCTGTACACAGCTGTTTCTCGTCGGAGCCGTGACCGGTGCATGCCTCGATTCCATCAATTTTTTCAGGAGCCTTTTCTTTTCAATTGATAAGAAATGGGCAAAGTCGAACTGTTGGCTCGCGCTTTTCATTCTGCTCCTGGTTGCTGCCGGCGTTGCGACATGGCAAAATGCGTACAGCATTTTGCCTATGATCGGCTCGCTCCTGTCGACCGTGGCGCTTTGGATGAAAACAAGTAAGAAAGTCCGCCTGATCTCATTTTTCTCCGGCCCGTGCTGGCTGATCTACAACGTTGTGAATGGGGCCTACTCCGCGGCGGTCAATGAACTGATCGCGATGGCTTCCATCGTGATCGGCATTCTCAGACATGATATCGAGAAAAAGCAGTGCGGTTGATCTGCGATAATTGCTGACGCAAAGAATATAAGAAAACACATAGGCATTCCTGTTGGTAACCAGCCGTAAACCCAGTTAAAATTGTAATCCCAAAAACAAATCCGAACGATAAAGGAGAATCTCAATGAAGCGTTCTGAAATCAATAAAGCACTGAAAGAACTGGAGGTCATGTGCGCACGGGAGCATTGCTACCTGCCGCCGTTCTGCAATTTTACGCCCGAGG
>ERZ780198.1100-NODE-1100-length-26446-cov-5.552537_pt1 | contig 26446 bp, 27 predicted proteins | sample MGYA00510979_ERZ780198 | MGnify/ENA primary metagenome ERZ780198 (study PRJEB29588, sample SAMEA2158039) | human gut metagenome | biome: human gut; feature: human-associated habitat; material: faeces | place: Denmark | collected 2008/2010 ...
CATATTCTCCGTAATCTTTTACGACAACAAGATGCGTATGTCCGCCCGATACCACCAGTGCCAAAAACGGCGGGCGTAGGGTCTTGTCGGAAAGATAAGCGGCGGCGGCGTGCGCCTTGATATGATTGACCGCCACCAGCGGCAGTCCGTTGGCAAAAGCCAGCGATTTGGCAAAATTCACCCCCACAAGCAGGGCGCCGATCAACCCCGGAAAAGCCGTGACAGCCACCGCGCCCACCGCCGAGAGCGGAATACCTGCCGTCAGAAGCGCTTCTCTGGTCACGCCGCTGATCGCCTCGATATGCGCGCGACTGGCGATTTCAGGTACCACTCCCCCGTATAACCGGTGCGTTTCGATTTGTGAAGCCACAATATTGGAAAGTATTTCCCGCTCTTCCCCTTCGGCCCGGATAATGGCGCAGGAGGTCTCGTCACAGGAACTTTCCATTCCCAAAATATACATCCCTTTTATTCCGTTTCCGGCGGAATTTCGTTTCCGCCCTGGTTTTGATCATTTGAAAGTGTCCGGATCATAACCCACGCATCCTCGGTCGGGTGCGTATAAAACCGGACACGCCGGCCGGCTTCCCGGAACCCACGGCTCCGGTATAACGAAAGCGCATGAACATTGGAAACACGCACTTCCAGGGAAACCGTGCGGATTCCTCTTCCGGCCGCTTCCGCGAGAAGCGCATCCAGCACAGTGCCGGCCAATCCGCAGTGGCGGTAATCCGGCAGGGTAGCCACATTGGTCACCTGACCTTCGTCCAACACGGTCAACATTCCGGCATAAGACAGCGCCCGCCCCTCTTTTGTCACAGCAAAGCCGAAAGCGTCCGGTGAGAGGAGCAACGCCAGTGATTTTTCGCTCCACGGTTCTTTGAAACACGCCGCCTCCAGCGCCGCCAGCGACGGCAGATGCGCGGCCGTGATACGCTCAGGTCTCACGGTTATCCGCATCTCCGGTAAAAAAGCGGAGCGCTACGGCATACTGAAGCTTATCAAAGCAGGCGCGGTATACCGCCTCGTCCCCTCCGAACGGATCCGGAATCTCAAAAGGCAGTGTGGAGATCTTTCCGGCCGCTTCGGGATAACGGAAAAGCAACTCCATGGCGTGCCGGTCGCTCATGGCCACCACCGCATCGGCATCCCGCACCCACGATGCTTCCACCGGATGCGCCACATGGGTGGGGTACGGATCCGGCTCCTGCGGCACCACGCCCGCCTCGGCCAGAACTTTGACTGCCATGGGCGTTACGGGATCGCCCGGCCGGGCAAAAAGTCCGGCAGAAAGCGCCATGGCGCCGGGGCGTTTTTTCTTGGCCATATCATTGAAGATGGCCGCCGCCATCGGGGAGCGACAGGTATTTCCGGTGCAGACAAACAGCACCCGGAGCGGATGCTCTTCCCGCTTATTTTCCGTACTTTCCGTTTCCGGCACGACGCCGGCCGTCAGCACATTGGTCATCGAAAGCACTCCTTTCACGCCTCTTGGGGGAAAATCAGCGAAACCAATCCGGACGGCACGGCCACGGCGCGCCCGGTCGTCGGGTCAAGGAAGAAAGCCGAACCATCCTCGTAAAGGCAAACGCGAAAAACATAATAAAGCCCCGGGAAGGCACTCCCGGATAATTTCAGCACCCGGAAATCCGAGAGAGAAAGTTCCGGCCGCTCAGCCGGTGCGCCGGTCAGCCACACGGACAAAATCCGCTCAAAAGAGCCGCTCGGGTCGCACTTCGTATATCGGAAAAGCTCCACGCTGGCGGCGTCCTCCACGCAGACCAACAACACTTCCGGGGCAAAATTTTCAAGAGTGGGCAACGGACTGCCCGCATACCAGACGCCCAGATATTCGTCTGCCACGCAAAGAGAAGCGTCCATCCCCGGCACGGCCGAAAAAGTCCGGCTGATGCCCTTTTTGTCCCGGTACACGCCAATGACCTCGCCGGCCCCGCAGGGTTCGAAACAGTAGTCCACCCCCACATAATGCACACCGGTTTTGGGATTCGTATATCCGTTGCCGTCCTCGTCCCGCTGGAAAAGGTTTTCCTTGTTTTTGTTGCAGGCAACCAGCGGAAGGCAAAGGCAGAAGCAAAGAATCAGCGAAAAAATTTTCCTCACGGTTCAATACCCGAATTTCCCGGAAAGCGAATCGTCATCCGTCACCCAATCGGCGGTGTCCACCACCCGATAGTCACTTTCGGTATCCCGGATGACCACTTTGGAAATGCCGGCATTGAGAATCATCCGCTTGCACATCATGCAACTGTTGCACCCGGGCATCAGATGTCCGTCTTCGGGAGACACGCAGGCCATATACAGCGTGGCGCCCAGCATCTGCTCGCGCGGAGCGGCAATGATGGCGTTCTGCTCGGCGTGCACCGAGCGGCACAGCTCATAGCGTTCGCCGCGCGGAATCCCCAGTTTTTCACGGTAACAAAAAGCCAGGTCATTGCAGTTTTTACGGCCGCGGGGCGCCCCGTTATAGCCGGTGGAAACAATGACATCGTTCTTGACAATGATGGCGCCGAATTTGCGCCGCAAACAGGTGCTTCGCTCCGCCACCGTGGCGGCAATATCCAGATAATAATTTTCTTTTGAGACCCGTTCCATTTTTCTTCCTTCCCCTCGCGGCAAAGCCCTTGAGTTCCGGTTCTGCCTGGTTTTTTCTACATAACTATACAGAATATATTATAACATACTCTTAAAAGAAAATCAAGCATCGAAAAAAGAAAAATCGGGACACATTCTGCCCCGATTTTTCTTTTTTATGTAGTGCTACCCCGGCGCGCGTTCTTATATTTTTTGAGTGTTTCGGCCGCGGCCACCGTTTTGTCGGCCAGCGTCACCAGCCACGCTTCCCGGCTTTTGGGAAGGCACCAGACCGTGAGCGGAAACATATGCGCATAGATGATATTCTCTTCCTTGCCGGAAAGCTGATAATCGCGCCGGGCGTTGAAGAGCGCAAAGCGATGATGCTTGAACCCGTGCCAGCGGAACCCCTTATTGGGGTCATGCCAGTCATAAAGATAGTAATCATGGAGCAAAGCGCCGCGCACCAGTGCCCGCAGATCACAGCGGATCCGGTGGCGCACAGCGAAAGTATAGGCCACAAAGGCCACTTTCAGACAATGGGAAAACACCGAAACATCCGAATGAGAAATATATTTCTTCATTTCCTGATAGCGCCCGGCAAGGATGACTTCACGGCAGATTTCCCGAAAGGCGGTGTAATCAATCGGCTTTTCGCTCACTTTTTCTCCCCCCATTTCTGTTGCATATCATCCCGGTACTTGTGCAGATCGTAAATATAGCGGTTGATCATCCGGTAGAAATTGAACGGCGCGTGCCGCCGGCCGGCCTCTTTCCGGAAATGCTCGCGGGCAGAAGCTTTCAACTGGTCAAGATTGATATGCGTGCGCATCTGATCGGCATAGGCCCGCACCCGCTGCATCAGGCGCAGAGAATGTGCCATATCAATGGCAAAAACGCCCAGATAAAATCCGACTGCAAGAATAAGAAGCGGCTGAAGGATCACTCCGGAAGCGATTTTATAAAAAGGTTTGTAAAGAAAGAAATAATAAAGCGCGCAGATAATCCCCCAGAACAGTGAGAATTTGGGGCAGATGACGCCCTTAAAGTTCATCCATTCGCCCGAATAGTCCCACAAACGCACATGATAATGATTGAGAGAAATCAATCCGCCGACCAATTCGATCAAGGTCATAATAATCATGGCCAGCACCAGAATGGCGGCCACCCGCAGACCCTCGTTGGGCATAAAACGCAGTTTCAGTCCCGAAAGGAAATAGAGCACCAAACCGCCCGCGCCGTAGATCGGCAGGCAAAAACCGGTTAAAAATCCGGGATTGACGACTTTGCGATGGCGGATCCCGCGATAGACAAACTCAATGCACCACCCCAGTGTGGCACAGGAACAGAAAACAAAAAGATATTCAAGTAGCGTTTCCAAGGTTGCCTCCTTCTGATAAAGCGCCGGCTTTTCACCGGGTCTTCTTTCCTTTTCTTTTTTTCCGGGTGCAGAGAAATCCCACAAGGAAAATGACGCCCAATATCAGAAATGCCAACAGAATCCATGCAAGCACGAACAAAAACGCGCCGCCGTTGGCCTTGATCGGGGGCAGATTCAAAAGATCCAGCGAAGAACCGAAAGCCGTTTTTTCCAGTTTCATCTCCGCAAGGCGCGCGTCTACCCGGTTGTTCAGCTCCACATAGCAAAGCGCGTCTTTGAGTTCTTCCAGATGGTTTTCAAGATAGCTTTCTTCTTTGGGAAGCGCCATGATGACATAATAGCCGCCGCTTCCCTTCACCGCGCCGCTTACACCGTAAAGCGGCAGAGCAAACGCGGCATCTTCATAGGCGCTTTCCATCTCGCCGCGGCCGAAATAATAGCCGTCTCCCGTTGTATCGCCAAAATCATTGTTATATTTTCCGCCCACCTCGGCACGCATGGCCGCCAAGCGTTCCGCGTCGCTGCCCGCAGCAGCCACCCGTGCGGCCAGCGCCTCGGCATTGGCACGGTTTTCCGCGTCGGTCCGCCCGTTGTCGTTGCTGAGAAAAACATGAATGGTACGAATAAGCGCCGAACTTCTGGCTGCTTTCCAAACGGCCTCGTCCGAAGTATCCACTTCTCCGCGCTTCATCATATTCAAGACAATCGAGGCAGAGAGATAATCCGACACTCCTACGATCATGCGCAAATAATGATCGGTCAGATAGCCCTCCTCCAGTGCGCGGACATAAGTTTTTCGGTCACCGTTATAATTTTCACGCACCAGCGCGTCAATATCTTTTTTGACATTGTCCGAAAGCTCTCCGTCGTAAACGCTGAGGCCGTAGTCTTCCCCAACGGAGCGGAGCGCCGTCTCGCGGGTGAGCAGTTTTTCCCACACAAAATTTTCCAATTCCGTTCGTTTTTCGGGATCATCAAATACATGTTCTCCCTCTTCGGCCACCATTTCGGCCCGCTTGTTCATTGCGAAATAATAAAGTTCCTCATAAAGGATCTTCACATTCCCCGCCTTTGCCACGGTTTTACCTGCGCGGGGAGAGGCGTGAAGCTGACCGGAAACAGAACAGGAAGAAAAAGAAAAGAGCAACAACGCGGAAAGCAAAAATACCGCGACCCGCATGAATGTTTTTCCGTGCTTCATAAATTTTCTCCTTCTCCGATGGGAAATCAATGCCGTGCAGGGGGATAAGGCTCCCTTCCGGACAATTTTTTATAGTATAGCTTAAAAATATGAATAAACTGTGAATTCCGGCATTCTCGCTTTTTCTCTCCCTAAAAAAAGCAAAAAGCTCTTCCTTTTTGGAAAAATTTATGGTATACTGGAATGGATTATAAAAGAACCGTTTGAAAGGCGGCACGGCCGCCCACGGAGGCGTTTTATGCAGGAAAGTTACAGCATTGCTTTGTCCGAGCTCATCCGTGAGTTTTCGCTCACGCCGCTCACCATGCCCGACAACCCCGAAAACATTCAGATCACCAATGCGGAAGTGGATCGCCCGGGACTGGCGCTGGCCGGTTTTTTTGATATTTTCGAGCGTTCCCGTATGCAGATCGTAGGCAAGGCGGAAGATCTTTATCTTTCGGAGTGTGAACCCATGCTCCGGGATGAAAAAATCGACCGCTTTTTCGGTCAGAAACCTGCGGCGGTCATCATCTCGCACAATCTTACGCCGCTCCCGGAAATGATCGCTTCCGCCAAAATGCACGGCGTGCCGCTCCTGGTCACAAAGGAACGCACCAGTCCCTTCATGGCGGCGCTGATCGCTTATCTCAATGTACAGCTGGCTCCCCGCATCACCCGGCACGGCGTACTGGTGGAAGTTTACGGCGAGGGCCTGCTTCTCCTTGGCGATTCGGGTGTCGGCAAGAGCGAGACTGCCATTGAACTGGTCAAGCGCGGTCACCGACTCATCGCGGATGACGCCGTGGAAATCAAGCGGGTCTCGGCACGGACGCTGGTCGGCTCCGCCCCCGCCATTATCCGTCACTATGTGGAACTCCGCGGCATCGGCATTGTGGATGTCCGCCGCATTTTCGGCATGGGCGCGGTCAAAGACACGCAGGGGATTGACCTGGTCATCAACCTTGAGCCCTGGATCCAGGGCAAAATGTACGACCGGCTGGGCCTGGATAATGAGACCATGAATATTTTAGGCATTGAGGTCCCCAGCATCACCATCCCGGTAAAACCCGGACGAAACCTGGCCATTATTCTGGAAATTGCCGCCATGAACAACCGGCAAAAGAAAATGGGCTACAACACGGCCGAGGAGTTCAACCGGAAACTGATGGGCAAAATGGGACTTGAATAAATTCCGAAGGAAAGGACAGACACCCTATGAACGCAAATGAAATGAGAGAGAGACTGAAAAAAGGCGCGCTGGACGAGCGGCTGATCTCGCTTTACGGCAACGCATCGCTGGACACTCAACGCGCCCGTTACGACGCGGCGCTGAAGGCCTTCGGCGATCTATACAGTCCTTCTTGCGACATTCATCTTTTCTCGGTAGCCGGTCGCAGCGAGCTTTCCGGCAACCATACCGACCACAACCGCGGCTGTGTTGTGGCCGCCTCCATTGATCTTGATATCATCGCGGTCGCCGCCGCCACCGGGGACGGTGTGGTCCGCGTCAAATCGGAGGGCTTTCCGGAAGATATTGTGCGCCTTGCGGAATTTACCCAGCCGCGGCCGGAACGCTTTTCAAAATCCGACGCCATCATTGCCGGAATGTGCGCGGGTTTTCGCCGGGAGGGATACCGTGTCGGCGGATTTAACGCCTACACCACCTCCAGCGTGCTGAAAGGCTCCGGGCTTTCCTCTTCTGCGGCTTTTGAGGATATGATCGGCAATATTCTCAGTCACCTTTATAACGACGGACGCGTGAGCAATGTCGAGATCGCCAAACTGGCACAGTATGCCGAAAATGCTTTCTTCGGCAAGCCCTGCGGACTTATGGATCAGATGGCCTGCGCGGTCGGCGGCATCATTGCCATCGACTTTGCCGATGAAAAGAACCCGCAGATTGAAAAAATTGATTTCGATGTGACCGGCGCTGGCTACAACCTCTGCATCGTCAACACCGGTGGCAATCATGCCGATCTGACCCCGGACTATGCGGCTGTTCCCGCCGAAATGAAGGCTGTGGCCGCGGCACTGGGCAAGAGCGTCCTGCGGGAGACCGATGAAGAAAGCGTGATCGCGCACATCCCCGAACTGCGCAAATCCGTGGGCGACCGCGCCATTTTGCGCGCGCTGCACTTTTTCGCCGAGAACCGGCGTGTCGCCGCGCAAAAAGAGGCGCTCCAGAAAGGAGATCTGCCCACCTTCCTTTCGGGTGTCATCGCCTCCGGCCGCTCTTCTTTCTGCTATCTGCAAAATGTCTATACCACCAAAAATGTAGCGGAACAGGGTCTTTCCCTGGCGCTGTGCCTTGCCGAGCGTTATCTCTCCGATAAGGGCGGTGCATTCCGCGTACACGGCGGCGGTTTTGCCGGCACCATCCAGGCCTATGTGAAATTTGAGGATGTGCCGGGCTTCTGTCAGCTGATGGACGGCATCTTCGGAAAAGGCGCTACCATTGTGCTTTGTATCCGTCCGGACGGAGCAATCCGGGTCGATTAAACCAAAGGGGGCGCGTCACGCCCCCTTTTTTGGAAAGGAGTCCAGAATATGCCCCAAAACCATCTGCCTGAAAAAGGCAAAAAGAAGACGCTGTTGCTCCTTTTTATCAACACCGTCCTGGCGTTTTCCCTTTACCGCGCCGCGCTTTCCTTTGCCGAGGCAACCGACAGCATTTTCTTTTCCTTTCTTGTCATGATACTGTACATGGCGCTGCTCCTTGGCTTTACGCTGGCCTATCTCGTTTATAACCGCTTCTTTTATAAAAAAGGACTGACAAAACAACAGTTGCCGGATGACTGGAGCGAAGAGAAAAAAGAAGCCTTCCTTGCCGACGGCGAGAACCGGCTGAAAAAATCCCGCTTTATGTTGCTCATCATTGTCCCCTTGATTATCACTTTCCTTTTCGATACGCTTTATCTCTTTGTACTTGAACCGCTGTTTACCTGATTGCAACGGAGGCACCCATGTTTCGCATTCATCTGATCGTCACCGGCAACCTGAAAGAGCGCTATTGGCGCGAGGCCGCAGCCGAATATGAAAAACGCCTTTCGGCCTTTGCCCGCCTTACCGTCAGCGAACTGAAGGAAAGCCGGCTGTCCGAAAATCCCGGCCCCGCCGAAATCGCCACAGCCCTTGAAAAAGAGGCCGATGCGATTCTTTCTCTGCTCTCCCCTCACGCTTTTGTCGTTGCCCTTTGCGTGGAGGGGAAAATGCTTTCCTCCGAAGAACTGGCCGCCACGCTCTCCCAGATCATGCGGGAAGAGGGCGAACTGACCCTGATCATCGGCAGTTCTCACGGCCTTTCTCCCCGCGTAAAGGAGCGGGCCGATCTGCGGCTCTCCTTTTCGCGTCTCACTTTCCCGCATCAGATGATGCGGGTGCTCACGCTGGAAGCCGTTTACCGCGCGCTCACCATCCTCGCGGGCCGCAAATATCACAAGTAAGGCCCGCCTGTCAACAGCTACGAAGAGGCACCGATTTTTGTCGGTGCCTCTTCTTTTTTTACGCCCTCCGGGGCGTTTTTTTATTTTATCCCTGACAGAAAATGACCGGTTTGAGTCCTAATATGAAAACGCCGACGCACACCGGCAACAAATTTTTTGAAAACGGAGGCGATTTTTATCGGCCACTTTTCCCCACCCACGCCCCTTGACGAAATCATATATCTGAGAGGAATGACAGACTTCATCATCGACGCGCAAAACAGCAATCGGTATGCAGTAAAAGTCAAAGAATCCTCCGGATTTACCGTCTACTGTTTCAGCACACCGATTTATCATGCCGAAACCGGCAGAATCATTCGGCTCAGCCTGATTTATTTGTAACGGTAACGCTGATGTTGTATGGTCCTGCCGCTCCCGTAGGTGTGCCTTCGATTTCGCCTGTCGTCGGGTTTAACGAAAGTCCTTCAGGCAGTGGAGCATAGCCTTCTCCCGATTTATTCGCACGAAAAGTGAATGGTTCTGTTCCAGTAGCCTCAATTTTGTAGTTGCTACCATCTTTCGCCTTGTATTCTACGCCCTTTAATGCATTAGGAAGTTTGCCCATATGGGTTTTTCTATCGACGTCAATACCGCCCGTGCTGACGATTGTCGGCGCTGTTCCGTCTTCTCCTGCAGCATATACTGCAAAAGTCGGGCTTGCAAACACAATGCCAAGCATAAGTGAAATGCACATCGTAAGACCGAGTATAAGCGCTGATATCTTTGATTTATTCGCCTTAGTGTGTGTCATCATATTCTCTCCTTGTTTTAATTCTTGTGAGATATTTTGCAATAAACGCGACTTTACGTCGCAATTTTTTTGCAGTAAGTTGTCAATTTACGATAAAGCGTTCCGCGTCGGACGCGGTTTCAAATTTGAACGCCGTTGCGCCGATTGCTTTAAGAGAATAAGCGAAGCCGTTGCTTTTCTCCGTGCCTATAAGCGCGTTTACAGCCGTTTCTCCGACTTGCATATTCAAATTTTCGGCAGTTCCAATTTTCAGCACGGCGTTCAGGGTGTTGAACAAATCCGCCGTATCGTCAGCCGAAAGATTGTTAAGCGTAAGCGATTTGTGCGTTACGGTATAGGCAAAGCCGTCTTCTTCCGTCTTATCTACGCGAACGGTGGACGAAACGTAAAGCTTATCGGGGATATATTTTTTGAAGTATTTATACGGGAAACCGCCCATATCTGCTTTGAACGGCGTAAGGTCTATTTTTGCAACGACGTTAAAGTCCGCACTGCCGTTTGCGGCAATTTCCGAAAAATCAACCTGTACGACGGTTACGGATACCTCTTTTTCGCCTATTTTGATTTTTCCGCCGGTTTGCCCGTAAAACACCGTCTGAGTAATCGCTCCGACCTGCTTTTCGGTAAGCGAAACCGTACCGCTCATGCTTTTACCCGCAAGCGAACCGAAATTAACCGAATAACCGTTAAACCCCTTGCCCTCTTCGTAAGAAACAAATCCGTCAAACTTTTTGTTCAGCTCGGTTTTCATTGCGGCAAAATCTTCTTCGCCGTAAGCGTTCGGGCAAAGTGCGGTTTCGTCAACCGCTTGCGTAAGAGTTTTTAATTGTCCTGCGGTGCGGAAAAGATCTATGCCGTACGTCGTGCGGACGTAGATGTATCCGCCGATGATGACTACTCCCAGTATAGCCACTATAACCACAAGAGATATAATAAGATTTTTTATTGCTTTCATAGTTTCTCCGTCGGGCAGTTCGAGCCGCCCGATAAAGGCGGCCCGATTGCCTTATTCTCAGATTATCTTAAAGGGTTATCCAGAGCGCGGGGACGACGCCGCCTTCCGCGACAAGGTTCGGGGAATTTATAACGCCTTTATTATCCCTGTACAGAACGAAGGTCGTGTATCCCTGATTGCCGACGGCGAGAGAGGGCGAGCGAGTGTACCAGGTAACATAATCCTTTTGGGTGTTACCCATCGATACCCCGTGGAATTTGGCAAAATCGGATGCTTGCAGGTTTCTTGCGGGATCTTCCGCGTTTACGTCCTTATTAAATCCGTACGCCGTGGTGGTAACGTCTCGCAAAGACAGCAAGAATATCTTATCGTCCGTATCTTTGCATTGGTCTGCATACTTGTTTTTCCCTGCGTTTTCCCCGTAGCCGTAATACTTCGGGTAGTCGTTGGGGTTACAGCTTCTCGCGGTGTTGTCGAGGTGCGTGGTTTGTATGATTTCCTTTTGCAAGTCGTTGAAAACCTCGTTGTAGAAGATCTCATTCAGCCAACTGCGTATGAAACTATATTCCCAGTTGTTGGCGTAAATTCCGTCCGGGACACCCGCCGAATTGTTGTACGAAGCAAGTAAGTCGTCGCGAATCTCGCTCTTTCTGTTCGGTTGCATCGAAAAGAAATCCAAAGCAATATCGCTCATAATAAAAGCGGAATTCTCGTTTGTCGTGAGGATTCTCCACTTTATCGGTTCATACTTAAACCAGTACACGTTAAACGTGTAATAGCCGTTTTCCGTAATTATATCGTACAGAGCATCAATCCCCGACGCGCGATAGTCGTTCATTTGGACGCCGAGGTATTTCGTGCCGTTATATATAACGATTTTTTGCCACATATAAGTAGTACCCTCGTGACTTTCCCAATTGTAGGGATTTGCGTTATTATCACGCGGAAGGGGCGGCGTCCCTGCCATTTCGTTGAGTTTCGCAACGACGTTTTCGTCGCGTTCTAAGGTTTGCGGCCAGTAACCGAAATAGATATAGTCGCCGTCGCGCGTGTAACGAACGGGGTTAAGTTCGCCACAAGTGGTGCATACGTCGCAAACGTAACTATGCTTTCCGTTGGCGGGGATTTCCACCTTTGTATTATAATCGCAACCCTCGCGCTGACATTCGTCGTATTCCTCCCAGCCGGGCAGGCAGTCCGCTTGTTTAGCCTCGTGATGTTTGAGATTGTGTCCAAGAGCCTTATCGACGTATCTGTCAGACTTTGACGAATAGTCGCAACCTTCACGATTGCAGGTGGAATAACTTCCCCAATACCCGTCCTCCGTGCATGTTGCGTCGTACGGATCGTGCCATTGCAAATCGTGTCCGAGAGCGGGCACCCCCTTGTAATCGGTATGATAGTCGCAACCCTCGTTGGAACACTTTGTATACTCCTCGGTGCCCCACCTCTCGCAAGTCGGCTCAACGCGCGGCACGGTTATGGATAAATTATGCCCCGTGGCGGGTATTTCCTCGTACCCTTCGGTTTTTCCGCAATAATGCTCGCATCTTTTGTACGCTTTCCAGCCGACTTCGGTACAATTCGGCTCTTTTGCGGCAACGTCCTGCATATCGTGTCCGATAGCGGGTATCGGCTTCTGCTCTGTATAAGTACATCCCGGGTTTATGCAACGTTTGCCGTGGGTAAGTCCGTCTTTTTCGCACCGGGGATCGTAACCTTTTTCTTCGCGCAGGTTGTGAGGAGCAAGTTCGCCGTATTCAAAGGTTTCCCTGCCCAAACTGCCGCAAATACTGCAAACCAGGCGATAGACCGCCTTTCTCTGGCAGGTTGCCCGGTCAACCATATTTCTATCGGAAACCTGTTCGACGTAGCTGTGTATATGCTGCGCGTCGGCCTGCACTACACCGGCAACCACAAAATAGGAAAAACCGGTCGTTTCAAAGTATATCTTGTTGCCGTGGGCCGCGGTTGAGAGTTCTTCCACTGTGTTGTCGCCCTTGATATGATAGGTAACGTAAGCGTCAGACTCGAACGGCTTTACCATGGTGATCTTCACTTTGCCGTTCGGTTGCACTTTTTCACCGTCCTTGGTAAGGGCGATGTCAAAAACGGCGACCTTGGCGCTGTCGTAAGGCTTGTCGATCGCCGCCATAGCCGCCTTGCCCTGTTCACTGTCGATGGCGTGGTGTTCGGCCTTCAACGCAGAACCGCTGTCAAACCTGCCGTCCACGGTAATGCCGCTTTCGGCAGTCAGTTTGCTTACTTCTCCGTTTTTATCGCCGCAAGCGACCAGCGCAAGGCACAGCGACAACACAAGCGCAAGCGTAAAGAAAATTAACGACTTTTTCTTCATCGAAGCCTCCTTTATGTTTATAGAAAACGACACGGACAAGCGGGTTTTTACGCCCGCTTATCCGTAATTTGATCAGATATAACTTTTTTGTTATTTTTCTACGATTTTGCCACTCAGCATATCATTAGATACATTATCCAAAGTTATGGCGACTCTACCGTCGGAAGGAATTGCACAACCACTTGCACTTGTTGTGTTTCCGACTTTGATTTCTGTAATCGTGGCTTCGCCCAATATTGTGCCATCCTTTTTGTAAACTATAACCGTTTGTCCGACCTGGAAGTATCCCTTTTCAACAGTCGCGTAAATCTTTTTTTCTGCCGGGTCTACCATTTGGATCGAACCGGAGGTGGACTTTCCGGTGGTTAACTTCTCAACAACCGTAATCTCTACTGTCTTTACGGATGGGGATTTGGTAACGATTTTGTAGTTTTCCATAACAGGGTTCGTAATGTTTCCTATTTTAAGGAAGAAACAATCCGTCGTTACTTGCTTTTTCTGGTCAGTGATAAAATAGAAAACACTGTTGTTTCCTTCTTTGGTTTCAAACCCTGCTTTTTCGTTGTCAAGCCAAAGTTGGATTTTCTGACCTTCGATACGATTTTCGTATTGTCCGAATAAAAACGTTTTGCCTCTATCATTCGACGGATTTTGTTGATTTTTAATGTAGCCAAGTTCAAGTACGAACTCATACGGTGTAATTGTGAACGTTTTTACTTCGGAAACCACTGCTTCCCATTCGTCGGTTGCCGTGATACCGATGCGGTATTCATACTCTCCCGCGTTCGTGAGAACGTTGGCGACGTTCAAATTTCTTCCCCATTCTCCGCCAACTTCACGGAACTCGACGTATTTTTCGCCGGAAGAAATAGGCGTGATATTTTCTACGCCGCCTTCAATTGAAGGGGTGCTTAATTTTTTAAAAAGGTTATCAAAGGTGAAGTTCGCCACTTGCTTTCCGTCGTACGTTTTATCTTCAATGCTCTTGACGGTAAGCGTTCTTGATTTCGCCTTCATAGTGAATTTGACGAACGCGTCTCCGCGATTGTAGTTGTCGCCTTCCGCATATTTAATGTGTACTCGGAACGTTCCCGTTTTAATGTATATTACTTCTTCTTTTGTAAGGTTACGACTCCAAACGCCATTTTCAAGTTCTTGTTCCCAGAAGATAGTCCTTTCGCCGTAACCGGTGCCGATTTCAACGTAATTTGTTGTGGGATCGGGGATACTCTGTGCGCCGATAACAAGATTATTGAATGCGTCTGCATTGCTGATTGTAAAGTCGACGATGTCTGCTTTGACGATGTCCACGTTAATGTTTTCTATTGCAAGGCTGTAATTGCCCGCGTCTTTTCCGGTGATTTCAAAGCTTTGGACTGCCGCGCCGACGTTGGCACTTTCCATTGTAACGGTAATCATTGCTTCGTCGCCTGTAAGCAATTCGGCGGGCTCGCCCGTAAGAATATTTGAATTATTGTATGGATGCTCCCAATCAACGCTGATTACCATGGGGGTGATTGCAAAGTCAAAAGTTTTTGTCGCGGCTTTCCACTCTGCCGTGCCTTCTACGCTGACCTTGACGATATATTCGCCGGCTTTCTTCGGGGCGGTTGCGGCGTAAGTATTGTCGTCCGCGCCTTTTGCCTTGAACATAATTGTGGGTACGCGATTGCCTTCAATTACGAAATCGTCTTTCGTAATCGCAAGAACTTCCCCGTCATATTCCTTGCCAAGCGTTTTGCCTTCTGCAAGTTTAATTTCGTTGTCTTTTGCGCCAAGTGCGTCGATGGTTTCTGTCTTTTCGTATCCGCATTTCGTGCAGGTAAATTTCTTTTCACCGACTACGCCGTAGTCCGCCGGTTTGGTAACTTCGCCTTCGTCAAAGGTATGCGCGGCGAAATCGCTCTTCATTACGTCATGCGCGGGAGCCGTTGCGTCACAGGTCGATTCGTGCCAGTGTCCCGTCGCGTCTTTTTTCCATTCCTCGCCGTAAGCGTGCGTTGCGGTGCCGGAAATTGTCCTTTCGGTTTCGTATCCGCATTCACACACGCCCCTTTCGACTTTGTCCGTGTGAACGCCTGCGGGCGTTTTTTCTGTCCACGTAAACTCGTGCGGAAGTTTCTCCGTTGTGTCGGTGTGATTCTTCGTGGTGCATTCGTGCCAGTGATTTGTTTCGTCAAACTTCCATTCGCTTGAAAACTCGTGTTTATTTTTGTTGCAAGCGGTAAGAACCGAAAGCGACAAAACAAGCATCAACGCTATCGCACAAAATGTGAAGATCGATTTTCTTTTCATGGTTTTTGTCTCCTTTTTTCTAAATTGATTATTTATTTCAAACCGCAAATCAGGAATTGCGTTCTAAAACCGTTGTTTGTTGTGTTTGCATGCCTTTGTTGGATTATTTTACCACAACGCTATACTTATATTTAAATGTGCCAATTCCAGGTTCGGTATTGGTCTGTATAATGGTCGTTTTATCTGCGGACAACTCAAACGTTGAGCCGGCAAGCAATCCGTATTTGTGCGCGGGGATTTCTTTTTCCATATCTTCTTGGCTGTCATAGAACACGATGGCAGTACCTTTAATTTTATACAGCACCACGAAGATGCCTTGACCGCCTACTTCGCCCGGACCTTGATCATAGGTCACCGTCGCGGTATTTTTGTCAGCCGCAAACTCAAACGTGATCTTTGATGAAGCGACGAATTGAATATACTGTTCTTCCGTCATTTCCATTTCCGAGAGGAGCGCTTGCTTGACGGCTTCGGACTCCCACTCGACGGTTGCGTCAACTTTGTTGAAAGTCTTGCCCTTGATGTCGGCAGTCGCCCACTTTGCGTAAAGCGTGAAAACTCTTGCCGGCATATATGAAAAACTGAATGCCGTGTCGGAAAGCGTTACGCCGCCGTCCGTGCTTTCATACCAGCCTGCAAAAACAAAACCGTCTTTGGTGGGAGCGGCAGGAGCCGTGATCGCCGCGCCTGCGCTTGCCTTAACGGGTTGTACCGCGCTGCCGCCTTTGCTGTCAAAAGTTATAGTATATTCTTTTTCGGCAACAAGTTTATCAATCTTCTCGGTCTTTTCTCTGCGGCAGACCGTGCAGGTATAAACCATAGCGCCTTCTTTTTCCGTGGTAGGCTCAACAGTCACGTTGCCGCCGTTCCAGGAATGCTCGGCTTTGTCTTTGGTTTCCTTGCAGCCCTTGTCTGCGCACGCGTGCCAATGATGAGTTTCGTCGTTGCTCCATTCTTCCGCAAAGTTGTGTTCCACGTTCTTGTTGCAAGCGGTAAGCACCGAGAGCGACAGAATAAGCATCAACGCTATCGCACAAAATGTGAAGATTGATTTTCTTTTCATGATTTTTGTCTCCTTTTTTCTAAATTGATTTATTTCAAACCGCAAATCAGGAATTGCGTTCTAAAACCGTTAATAATTTTCCGTTTTCGTTCGTTAAAGTGCGTCGATTGCGTCTGCAAGATAGTCGGACGGGACGGATTCATAGAAGAATGCGTCGATGCTGCCGTCTTCCTTGGCGCATTTGACTTTGTATGCGCTGCTTTCATCCGACACGTTGTCGCAAAGAAGCGCAATTTTGATTTCGGGGTTCCGCCTCCTGGCTTCACGCGCGGTGTTCATTCGCATATCGAACGTGCCGTCGCCCGACCTTGTAACGTCCATTACAAGAGTTGTTACCGCAAGCGCGTTCGTCAGCGTAAGGATACGCTCTGTTTCCTGCGAAGAAGATTTTTCCACAAAGAACCCCGCACGTTTCAGGGCGTTTGTCACCGCTTCCAAAACGAGTCTGTTTCTGATTGCAAGTACGACTCTTTTCATTTCATATCCTTTCTCCTTTACGTACACTACGCCTGATTTTACATTTTGCATATATATATTATCATAGGGAATATGCGGTTGGGGAGTGCCATTCGGCACCCCTTTGGCAAGTTTTTTATACTTTTCAGAAAAAATTTTTGCAAAAAAAAGACAGCCGCGGGTAAGCGACTGCCTGTTGCTGTATATTTGATTGCATTATCGGTCAGATTTCGTCGTCGGTTTTGTCGAGTATCACAAGCCCCGATTCTCTTGCTCTTACGGCAAGTTGAGTGCGGGAACGGAAACCCGTCTTAAACAGCATATCCGCAACGTGGTTTTTGACGACGCCCGAAGAAACGCCGAGTTTTTCGGAAATTTCCGTATTGCTGTATCCGCCCGTCATAAGGCGCAGGATTTCAAGTTCCTTTTCGGTAAATTCCGTACTGAGTGCAAGTCCCATTCTGACGGGTTGCGGACTGTCGGGATAGACGATTTCGCCGCTTACTATCCGTTCCATCAGCGACAGAATCGGCTGTTCGTTCACTTCCTTGTACCAAAAGCCTTCAACGCCGATTTGTTTTGCACGCTTTATATAGGAACACTCAGGCATACTCGTGACGACGATAATTTTCGTTTTGGGAAACTTCGCCTTGATTTTTGCCGCCGCTTCGAGCCCGCTTTCGCCGTTTTCCGTAACTACGTCCATCAGTATCAAATCCACGGGCGTGCAAGTGCAGACAATATCCGCAACGGAAGCGTTTTCTATCGCCACTTGCAGATAGAATTTATCCGACGACTCCACAAAATGCGAAAAGAGCGCCTTCGGCATTTGCTGATCTTCGACTATCATGACTGAGTATTTTCCGTCTTTCATAAAGTTTCTCCTTGCGGCAATTCGATAATGAGTTTAAATTGTGGTGCGCTGTGAATAATCATCGTGCCGTTTTCCCTTTCTACAAGCAAGCGAAGCCCCGAAAGTCCGCCGCCTTCTATGATTTCGCCTTTCGGCTTTTCGCCGTCGTTGGTGATTTCTATCGTATATTTGCCGTTTTTCTCCGATACCGTAACCGTCATCGTCTTGCCGTTTGCGTGCGAAACGGTGTTCGTCAGACATTCGTGCATTGCGGCGATGAGTATTTTTTCGCTTACCGTATCGGCTTTCGGCTTTTCGCCGCAAAAATCCACGGTTACGGCAACGAGTTTTGCCGCGTCCTTTATCACTTGCAAGTTGTCTTTCTTTGTGTGCGGACGAGTGCTTTTCAATGCGGCGATTTCCGCTTGCCAGAAGCATATCATTTGCTTTTGCTCGGTTGCGTCAAGCGGTTCGGCAAGTCTGCGTTTTGTTGCAAGCAAGAGTTTGCCCATATCGTCGTGGATACGGATTTTCGCCGCCAAAAGTTCCTTTTCTTTCGTGAGGAGCACAACGTTATCCCCGTATGCGACAAGGCGTTTGTTGACGGCTTTCAGTTCTTCGAGTTTTTGCTCTAACTCTTTGGTAAGACGGTATCTTTCGGTTACGTTTGCCGCAACGATTTCGTAAACGGTTTTACCGTCTATCTCATGCGAGTATCTCTTGAACGATACCACTTTGCCGCCCTCGTATTCTACAATAGGTTTTTCTCCCGTTTGAAGCGGCAGACAGTTTTCTTCTATTTCGCCTTGCGAGATCTTCCGCCAAAAACTTGCGCCGTCCAAAAGTGCCTTACCTGTTGCAAGAACGCAAAGACGGTTCATTTCGGTATTGAAAAACCGCACGAGTCCGCTTTGCTCGTAAAAACATATTCCGACAGGAAGTGTGTCCGCACTCTCTTTTATGGATACCGGCGAGATGTGTTTCTTTTTCCAAAGCACTGCGCTGACAAGTCCGTAAATCGCAAGAGCGAGCAACACGACAGCAACAACGCAATGCAACCATAGCGGCAAAGAAATGATCGTGAGCGACGGCTCGAATACAGATTCCCCTACACGATAGAGCTTACTTCCGCACATTGTAAGGAATACCGATAGAAACGACAATGCAAACGTTACCGCCGGCAAAACGATATAGCGGCGTTTCTTGTAAAATCTGACCGACGCAAACAACCCGATAATCGCCAGAACGAACGTGAAAATAAACGAAACGACAATCATCTGTCTTACATAAAACGGTGCGTCTATAAATCTCATACAGCACCCCCTTCGGGCAAAGTAAGCGAGTAATAAACTTCTTCGTCGTCCGTTTGAATTGTTACGTTGTATTTCTCAAATTTCGATTTTACTTTCTCCGAAATTTCTTTCGCTTTATTGTCGCATTCGATACGCAAAACGAGATTATCGCCACGCCTCGAAAGACGAACGATAACGGCACTCGGTAGTCCCTCGTAATTTGCAATGCAGGCTTGGAAAAAGTCATAGAAAACACCTGCGTTTTTGTCGTAGATTTTACCCGAAACGGCGCAATCGAAAGTGCATTCCGCACCCGTAAGCGAAAGAAACCCAAGCGATTCTTTTATCGCAAGCGACAGTTCGCCCACGTCTATATTTTCCTGCTTTTCGGCAAGCATAACAAGGTTGCTTCTGCGTTTGATATAAGCCGCCAAAATGCACGCAAAACGCATTTTATCTATATATTCCGTGCTGTTTAACTGCGTTTTGTGGTACATATCCGACAAAAGCGCATCAAGGCGTTTCAGTTCTTCGCAGGTAACTTCATCCATCTTTGCGTACAGTTTGTTTTGCTCTGCAATCTGCGCTTTTTGCTCTTTGAGTTCGTTCTCCGCTTCGATGATATAATTTTCTTCGGACAGTCTTTCGTTGGTTTCGGAAAGTGCCGCGTTTATCTCGTTGACCTTGGATAAATCTTCGATTCTGAAAATATATCCGCCGTGTATTTTTTCTGCTGAAAGCCGTGTGTTTTCATCTATCATTACGGGGCTTTTTGCCGCACGACCGAGCAGGTTTTTATCCGTGGAAATCGACTTTTCGGAGTCGTATATCACACTCAAATTCTCATCCGTGATAACCGCCGAATATGCCGAACGATAGAAGTAATTTTCGTATTCGTCGTTGGACGGAATCAAACCTATGGCGATACAACTTTCTATCATTACGATACAGGTAAAGCACAACAGTTCCGGGATTTTGAACGCCGGCGTATCCGTCAAAAAGCATACGGTGGAAACAGCTACGCACACAATGAAAACGGTTACGGGTATCCACATTTTACGCCTGCACGCCGATATGCCGCAGTTCAAAATCAGCACGATAAGGCTTGTAAACGTTACGGCAATCTCCCACGCGAGCGCGATATAATATACGGTTCTATGCTCGTAGGAAAAACCGTTCTCAAAGTTCAAAGCGAACGCCCATTCGTGTGCGTCGTTTGTGAATATCAGAAGAAGCAATATCACGGCGGGTAAATATAAGAGATACCACGCTTTTGCGAGTGGTTTGCCCTTTTTGCTCTCTATGCTGAACGCCGCAAGCAAAATCGTCGGCGGAATAAACATTCGCGGAACGTAGTATGCGTACCAAAGATAGCGCGAAAGGGCGTCTGTGTCCTTTGTCAGTCCGTACCTTATCATTCGCACCACAAGGAAAAACAAAATCAGCACGGCAACCGTAAGGAAATATGCACGCAGATCTTTCCGCATCATTCTATGTATAAGAGAAACGCCCCACGCCACCACGAGAGAAATCAGTATCGTGTGCGCCAACAAAGCAAACAGGGCATGCCAAAAATCAGGAAAGCTCGAATCTACCGCCTGAAATACGCCCGCTAAACAAAAGAAAAACGCGCATACGGCATATAGAACTATTCTTTTTTTGTTAACAGCAGTCCGCATTTCAGCGTTCCTCCTTTTCGTTAGTTACTTATATTATAGCATATTTTTCCGATTTTTTCAATCCATTCCGCCCCATAAACGAAAAGTCGAATCGCTTGCTGTCAACCGTTTACCACTCCTGATTTTTTATGTTATCCGCTATATTCATAATCGGCACGCCGAGTTCCTGTGCGTACTTATAGCATTTATACGCACCGCCGTAATCACGCTTGATATAGACGATCATCATATCGCAGTTCTCGGCAAGCCATTTGTTGCGTTCCCATATCGCCGCTTTGTAATGGCACTTCCTATCGGTCGGAATAATAACGCTATCATAAGACTTCTCTATAATATCCAAGTTCGCCACGGGATATGGTTCAACAAGCGTAAGTTCGCACCACTCCTCCCATTCTCTTCGGAATCGTCTGACGGCTTGTGTGGCAAGTTCGTCAAACTCGCCGTTTCGTCCCACGTTAAAGTCTATAAACCCATATTTACGGTGCAGCAATTCGATTACCTCGTCAAGTTCTTCTTCGACTTGTCGGTACTCGTCCACCACTCTGTGACCTATAAATGAAACCCGAAAAATATCCAATTCAATGCCTCCCGATAGGTGAATTATCTCGCAGAATTTTGTTCGCCTATTAAAGCAATAGGTGAACAAAACCGTAGACTTCGGACACCTATCGAGAGTATTTACGAATTTTATTACTTTTCTAACCGCGCGAAAGCATTGCACATTGACTTTACTACCGTTTTATGGTATAATAAACACAGTATTTGAGCCGTCTATTGCTTTAACAGACGGCTTTTTTAGTTGAAAATTTTGCCGAGCTTATTCATCATATCCTGCTTGTGTTCCATAAGCGAATGGGCGTATCTGTTCAGCGTTACCGTGGCGTTTTTATGCCCCAATATCTCCGCCAAGGTTTTCACGTCCATTCCGCACTCCAAAGCGCGTGTAGCAAACGTATGTCGAAGTGAGTGAAAACCTTTACGCTCGATATGCAAACGCTTTTGCAGAAGTTCAAAGGTTCTCTGATAAGATCGCACCGTAGGCGGCTTTCCCTTTTCCGATTCCACAACATATTCCGAAATGCTTTTTCGTTTATACTCTTTCAGAACGGGAAGCAACTGCTTCGGAAGCGGAATCATTCTTTTGGAAGAAGTTGTTTTCGGCAAGTCTGTAATCCGACAGAGATTCCCGTTTTCATCTCGTCCGTCGTGGCAAGTTTTGTTCACCGTAAGCGTTCCTTTCGTGAAATCAATATCCGACCAAGTAAGCGCAAGCAATTCTCCGATACGCAAACCCGAATAAAGACAAATCACGATCCCGATAAATTTCCGTTTCTTACTCGATAACGCCGCCTGCTCTATCTTCTTCTGTTCGGCAAGCGAAAAACAGGATACTTCTTTCTCTTTCGTTTTCGGGCGTTTGATTTTGTCTGCCGTGTATTCTTTGAGTTCTCCGAGCGTGTAAGCGAGTTTCAGCGAATTCTGTATCACCGTAATAATTCCGTTCACCGAATTCGCCGCCAAACCTTTTCCTGTTACAATATTCCCGCTTCTCAACAGCTCCGTAACATATCTCTGCAAAACAAGCGGCGTCAGTTCGTCAAGCTCATATTCTCCCAATTTTACTTTCAGGTGCTTCTCAATGATTTCAGAGTACCTTTCGCAAGTTTTTATCTTCGACGACGGCTGTATGTAATTACGAAACCATTCGTCCAACCACATTCCATATTTCATATTGTTCTCCTTTTCGTTATTACTATAATTATAATTTTTCTTATCACCTTTGGGAAACTACACTCAAACAGCAACAAAAAAGAGAGAACCTAAAAACTTGTTCTCTCTTAAAAATTATTATAAAATTGTAGTGCCCTATCGAGCAAAAACGATATGCCGTAAGTTCAAGACCTGTTTTTTGAAAAAAGCGCCGAAATGCAGCTGTTAAATTCAAAGATTTTGTCCAACGACAAAAACACAAGATATAGTAACAAAAAAGCACAAGATACGCAATATCTTGTGCTTTTTGGCTGTTGTAGCTTTTTCGTACAACAAAGATGGTGGATCCGAGGGGAATCGAACCCCTGTCCGAAAATCTCGCGGCAGGACCTTCTCCGTGGGCAGTCTGTAATTTAAAATTCCCTTTGTGCGGCGGCCACAGACAGCCTCCGCCCGCAGGTAGCGCTTTTATGCATGACCGGTCCAACCGCGAACCCCCGGTTCATGTTCACCACTGCATGACGCCTCCTTTGCGGCCGTGGTCCTCCGCAAGGAGACGGGCGGCGTGAAAACGCCGCGGCACTGCCGTTAGGCAGCCAGTGCTACGTTATCGTTAGCGTTTAATTTTAAGGTGAGCCTTTATCGTGATTGCTCGGCACGCCACGCTGATCCTGCTTGAAAATCCCCGTCGAAACCTTTACGGACCCATTGAAACAGTGTGCCTCCTTGAAGGTGGCCACTGTCAGTATAGCGCAAAACCGCTTTTTTGTCAAGCGGATTTTGTCACTCGTAGCGATTTCCGCCCTTGAACGCCCGTTCCATATCCCGCCGGTCGGCGGCTCTGGCCAGATCTTCCCGTTTGTCATAGAGTTTTTTGCCGCGGCAAAGGCCAATCTCCATTTTGACCCGCGAACCGGAAAAATACAGGGACAACGGAATGATGGATACGCCGTCTTCGGCCGCACGCCCGGAAAGACGCAGAATTTCCCGCTTGTGAAGAAGCAGTTTTTTGGGGCGAAGCGGCTCTTTATTGAATACATTCCCCTTTTCATAGGGACTGATGTGCACACCCAGTGCAAAAATTTCCCCGTTTTTAAAGGAACAATAAGAATCCTTAAGGTTGACATTCCCGGCGCGTACCGATTTGACCTCGGTACCGAAAAGTTCAACGCCGGCCTCCAGTTTTTCATCCACAAAATAATCGTGATAGGCCTTTTTATTTCCGGCAATCAGCCGATTTTTTTCTTTTTTATCCGTTGCTTTCACCATCTTCATCTCCTCGTTCCAGCCGTTTTTGGCAACGGCTGCAGATCCGCCCAATCCCGGCCGCAGTCGCTTCTTCGTGCGTTCCTTTTTGCACATTTTTCTTTCCGCGCAAGTAGGAACAGTCCGCAAACAAATGGCAGACCTCTCCGCCAGGCAAATAATACACGGCGCTTTCCGCCGCAGACGGAAGATTCCCGGACGGAAGGTCTTGGCCGTCATTCACATCCGGTTCTTCTGTTTTGCCGGTTCCCGGATTGTCAGACACCTCCTTGGCGGGCTCTTGATAAGCCGGCACAAAGGCATCATTGCGGCGGGCACATCCGCAAAGGAAAAAGCAAAACAGTAAAAGAAGCGGTAAGATCCGTTTCATGACTCAGGCCCCCTCCAGCATGTGCTCCATAAGCCCGATGGCCGAAGCCGAATACTCGTAAGCGCTCTTATAATCATCCATGCCGCGGCAACAAATCTCCAGATCTTTAAAAATTTCATACATCAGCACACCGGCGCAAAGCGACTCGTCGGAAAGCAATTTTTCAAAAACCGCTCTGGCAGAAGCAAAGTCGCCGTTTTTCATTTTTGTCATGGCCGAAAGCTTTTGGGCATACAGAGTCCCGGAAAGCCGGGCGCTCAGGGTGTTGAACATCCGGTCATCCGCCGAGTGGAAGGCTTCGGTCGCCAGAAAATATGCGCAGAAGTCATCCCCTTCCTCCCTCGCCGCGGAAATTTCACCCTCTTCCAGAATATCGGAAGCCAGCGTGGGGGTCAACTCGGTGAGATAACGGAAGCAAACGGCCGCACGCGCACGCAAAAACCCGGTTTCGTAAAGCGTTTTTTCTCCGGCCGACAGCGAACGGTCCAGCCGTGCCGCCGCCACCCGCAGATGACCGTTATCCAGAGCCTCCCTTGCCACCCGATACTCGCACTCGGCGCGGATAAGCGCAATTTCGTCATCACACTCCCCGCCGAAAGCGTTATGCAAAATCGACAGGCATCCGGCGGCATCTCCCGCCTGAAGCGCACGGCGCACCTCCGGCATGGCGGTCATTTTCCGGTAAGAGAGATTTTCCTCACTTTTCTCCGAGAGCAGATAGCCGACCGGGACATTCAATCTTTCCGCCAGATAAATTGCGGTCGGAAGAGAAGGCAGAGCCGCGCCGCGCTCGATACTGCAAAGCATATTCCGCGTAACCTGATCGCCGGCAAGATCTGCCTGCGTCATCATTTTGGAGAGGCGAAGGCGGCGGATTTTTTCCCCGATAGACAAATTTTTCCCCTCCTTGACTGGCATTTGCTTTCCGGAAAGACCGGTGCTGTAAATCTGATTTACTTTATTATAACACATTTAAAGCCACATGGCAAGAGAAATTCGTCTTTTTCCATCGCAAAAAGAGCCAGAATACAATCTTTTCCGGCTTTTTTTGCATAACCTGCCTAATGAGGCCGAGGCCGCCGGTTTTGCGACGGCCCACGCCAAAACAAAAAGGAGGAATCTTATGTATATCGGAAAGAAGAGTATGAGTCCGCCACGGCCGCCGGTTGATCCGGATGGGCGCTTTCTGCGTACATCGGCAAGCGGAAAAAAAGAAAATGCTGCCGGTGAAAGAGCCGGAACGGCCGACCAGGTGGCAGGCACGCTCGAAGCCGTCCAATCCGTGCCGGTCACGGCAGCGGAAGAGTTGCCGTCGCGGGAAAGCGTCGCTGTCATGGCAGAGCGTTCCGGCGGGAATCTCCGCTCAGAGGGCACGGCCAACGCCGAAGGAAGCCGCTCAAGTGATCCGTCTGCCCGTATGGACGATCTCACGGAGGATCTGACAAACACCCCCGGCGCAAACAGCACGGATCCCGTGCGCAGCGGCCCGCCGCTGGGAATGGTGTACGCGCCGGAGCAACCCTTCATGCGGCTGTTTGAGCCCCAAAAAGCCCTGTCGGTCGGCACCATTTTTACGGATCTTTATTTCCCTTTCCGGGGGCGCAGTGTGGTAAAGGAGGCTCGCTGATGGAAAACGAAAACAAAGACGCGCTGGAAGAACGGCTGACGGCTGTTTCTTTTGCCATCTATGACACGGTTCTTTATCTGGACGCCTATCCCGAAAGCGCACGGGCGCTGGCTTATCTTTCGAATCTGCGGCGGGAAAAGGCCGAACTGACAGAAGCTCTGCGCACGCTGGGTGCGCCGCCCGCCACCTTTTCCGAAGCCGGGACGGACGGTGGCGCCTGGGAGTGGACGAACGGCCCGTGGCCCTGGCAGAATGACGGCAACTGAAGGAGGACGCTATGTGGATCTATGAGAAAAAACTGCAATATCCTGTAAAAATCAAAGAACCCAACGCCAAAACCGCCGGCATTATTATTTCACAGCTCGGCGGCCCGGACGGTGAGCTCGGCGCTTCCATGCGATATCTGCATCAGCGCTATTCCTGCCCCTTCAACCAAGTGACCGGTATTCTGACCGATGTCGGCACGGAAGAGCTGGCACACCTTGAAATTGTCGCGGCCATTCTTCATCAGCTGACCCGCAATCTTTCCCCGGACGAGATCGCGGGGACGCCCTTTGCCGATTATTTTGTGGATCACACGGTGGGGGTCTACCCGGCGGCCGCCTCCGGCGTGCCCTTTGACATGAAATATGTCGGCGTGAAAGGCGATCTGCTGACCGACCTGAATGAAGATCTGGCCGCAGAGCAAAAGGCGCGAACCACCTATGACAACATCCTGCGCCTGGTGGACGACCCGGATGTACGCGACCCCATCAAATATCTGCGGGCAAGAGAGATCGTGCACTATCAGCGTTTCGGAGACGCGCTGCGGATCGCGCAGGATCAGCTGGACGCCCGGAATTTCTATGCCATCAATCCCGAATACGACCGATAAAAAACAAAAGCGGGGTTGCCGCGTGGCGGCAACCCCAAAGGCTTTTTACAGCCCTCTTTTAATATAACTGGTGTGCAGAATTTCGTGTGCCTTGTGGCCGCCGGGTGTGCCGAGGAACTCGTCATAGAGCGCCTTGACCTCGGAGCTGTCCTGCGATTTGCGCAGGTCCTTCGCTTCGTCGGCGTGATAAAGCACGGCCGCACGGACCGCACGCAAATCAACCGTATCCCGCACGGAAGCCGGCTGATAAGGCTGGCCGCC
>ERZ780198.1110-NODE-1110-length-26278-cov-11.386989_pt1 | contig 26278 bp, 27 predicted proteins | sample MGYA00510979_ERZ780198 | MGnify/ENA primary metagenome ERZ780198 (study PRJEB29588, sample SAMEA2158039) | human gut metagenome | biome: human gut; feature: human-associated habitat; material: faeces | place: Denmark | collected 2008/2010 ...
AGCAAATGGCTCATTTTTATTTAATTGTAATTTACACCATTATATGGACGTAGCCCTAATGAAGTGGAGATTATAGAAGAAATAACAATTTTAGATGGGGGGATTAATTCTCAATTCTATTCTTTGTATGAAAAAACGGCAATGATAGGAGATATGACGGTTATTTCGATGACTCCGGAAGATGAGCTTATCCTGTATATAGAGAAATTAGGTACAAATGCGGTTTCTATATCGGGGAATAATTATGAAAAAACACAATATTTGTATTGGACAGGGGAGAAATGGCAGGTATCTGAATAAGAAAAGTATATAACAACTATTTCGGCAGGATAATTAGGATGAACATTTTGAGTGGGAAGAAATGTATAAATAATATAATAAGGGGAGGTATGGTAATCTTAGGGACTTGCATAGGAAACGTTTTTGATATTTTAAGAACGGTTTTATCTGAATTAAAAAAGGACATTAATAATTATAATGAGAAATCAACAAAAAAGCTATTTTCTGATTGTATTTATATAAATACTGTGAAATGAGAACAATTACATAAATAAAAAGTTATTATACAAAACAATATTGACAGAATAATTACGGAAATATACTATAAAAATACAATATATAAAAGGATTTGAATAGATTGATTAGAAAAAAGGTAACATCATTCATAAGGTAAAAGACAGTAAGAATATTATAGTTTAGGGGATATGTATCTTCATTTTTGGGGTGCAGATGATTAGGATGAGGGAAGAGTTATGAAGTTAAGAAAAGAAATTATTGTAATTATATCTTTACTGGGGATTATATGTGCCGGATGTAGCGGAAAATCCGATGAGGAGGGAACACAATCGCAAACTGCCACTCGCACACAAATTTCTGCTGGAGAAACTGTTACAGAAAATTCAGAGGAAATTACGAAAAAAATGCATGTGTTTTCACAGGAGGATATGGTTGTTACACCCGGCATAAGGGAATACGAATTTGCAGCTGCACAGGAGTTAGGCAGTGTTAAAACATTACAGGGAGTATTGCCGGGAACAGGAGAGGGAACATGGTACATCATTGAAATGGATGGTGTGGAGTATTATTACGGAAAATACGATTATTCTGACGAAATTATACTTCGGGGGTATTCCATTATTGATGATAAACATTCGCTGGCAAATGGTATCAGGGTAGGGATGAAACAGAAAGAGATACTTGCGGAATATCCGGATATGGCAGTCATGGATTTTGAAGGCAATTATCTGAATGGGGATGTGGCGGCATGCATGGGATGGAATAATGTCACCTATCCGCGGAGTTACATAGATATGGATGATAAATGGGATTATAAGGGAGAAGATTATTATTGGGAAAACCAGTTCGATTATATCATGATTGCGGATATTAATATTGGAAACTATGATACTTTACCGCTTTATGTGGGATTACTCATGAAGGATGATATGGTGTCGGCTATCACCTTCTACAACCCAACGGCAGGGTGATAGCCTTTTGCCCACTCACAATAGAACCGTAAAGTAAAATAACTGTGAAACTTTCCATTTCCCTTTACAGTCCATGTGAAATGTGCTACTATATTACATAGTAATGAAAACTATTTGCGAAAGTTCTGCAAAACGCGACAAAAAGAGAAAAATACAAGTTCTGTAAAAAGACCTGAAACGGGCACAAAAGCGCAGATTAGGAAAGGGATGGAAATCAGATATGAAATATAATTATAAAATCGTAGTAGACAGCTGTTGCGAATTACCGGAGGAATTGCGGGATGACGAGAGATTTGAAAGAGTTCCTCTGGAAATAGAAGTCGGCGACGATTATCGTATTCTGGATGATGAAAACTTTGATCAGAAGGATTTCCTAAGAAGGGTGGCAGAGTGCCCCAAATGTCCGAAGTCTTCCTGTCCGTCCCCGGAGAGCTACATGAACGCCTATCGTACGGAAGCAGAGAGAGTCTACGTGGTGACATTGACTTCAAAGCTGAGCGGCAGCTACAACAGCGCAGTTCTTGGGAAAAATTTATATGAAGAACAGTATGGGGACAAAAATATACTGGTAGTAGACTCACGTTCTGCAAGCTGCGGGGAGACACAGATTGCATTAAAGCTTATGGAACTGGAGGAGCAGGGGCTTACCTTTGCGGAAATCACTAAGAAAATCCGTCACTTCCGTAATGAAATGCACACCTATTTTGTGCTGGATAATTTAGAAACACTTCGGAAGAACGGCCGGCTTACCGGTATTAAGGCTGTTGTGGCTTCTACGCTCAGTATTAAACCGGTGATGGCAGCGGAGGATGGAATTATTGTACAACGAGGTCAGGGCATCGGAATCAAAAAGGCATTAAATAAGATGGTGGATCTGATTGCGTCGGAACTTACAGATGCCGATAAGAAGAGAATCATCATCAGTCATTGCAATGCACCGGACAGGGCGCTCTTGGTGGAGCAGATGATTAAATTAAAAACCGGGTGCAACAACATTATGATGCAGGATATGGCAGGCATCAGCAGTATGTATGCAAATGACGGCGGCGTCATTGTTGCGGTGTAGTTATCGCGCGTATTCGGCAAGGCATTTTTTTGCATAACCGATACCGGCGCCGATAGCTGAAAAAGTATGACCGTCACACATGGTAATATGTGTAAGCTGTACGGATTTGATATACCTTCCGTTTAGGATGGTTTTACGGTTGGGTGCAAAGAAAACAGGATAAGCTTCAAGCTGTGCAAACAGACTTCCCAAGGAGGCATTATGTGGAAGAATTTCCCCGGATTTCAGGGTCACATAAATATGTCCTCCTTTTTTTTCGACATAAAGGATGTCGCTTTCGTATATATAGTGGGTACCTGCCTCGGCACGGATTTCAATGGGAATTTCCCGGTTGCCGGAAAGAACCAGAAGATTGTCCAACAGAGAGGATAATTCTTCTTTTCGCACCGGCTTTTCCAACAGAAGAATTTCCATGGGCGCATCTTTGCCGAGCGCCTTTTTTTCTTCTTTTTCTTCCGGGGAAGCATAGAACAGGATGACGGGTGCGGAACAACCTGCCTTAATCAGACATTGTAAAACAGAACTGTCCGAAATATCCGGGGTCAGCTCCATATCAATAAAGAACGCATCAAACTGCATGGGATTTTTAAGCAGACTGTCCGGATGGCCATAGGAGTCCACATAAAGGTTCCCGGAGGTGGAGAGGCGTTTGTCGGATTCCCTTGCCAAAAGTCTCTCAAGCTGTTTTCTGTCAGCGACGTTATCGTTACAAACGGCAATATGCATGGTTGTTTCCTCTGTATCAGATGGTTAAAAGCTCAACGGGCGCCCGGTACAGTAAAAAGAGCAGGATAAGCTGGATAATTAAAATAGCGGGCATGCCGTAGACAAATTTTAAGTGTCTTGTTTTGTGGCGGAAGGTATACATGCCTAAGATGGAGCCGATACTGCCGCCGATAATGGCAACCATAAAGAGGGTGGCTTCCGGAATCCGGAAGGCACCCTTTATGGCTTTGCGCTTGTCAATGCCCATGAGGGCAAAGCCAAGCAGATTTACGATGATAAAATACGATACGATAATTAAAATAACTTCCATACTCAGTACTTTCTATCAGGGAAATAAAGATTATTTGTTGTTCTTCTCAACCTCTAATTTCTTCATGGCGCGTACCTTTAAGGACAGACCGAACAGATTGATGAAGCCTTCTGCATCGTGGTGGTCGTAAAGGTCACCGGTCTTGAAGGATGCTAAAGATTCATTGTAGAGGGAGTAAGGAGAAGTAGTGCCGGCTTTGATAATGTTGCCCTTGTAAAGCTTGAACTTCACTTCACCGGTTACATATTCCTGGGTTACTTCAATGAAAGCCTGCATAGCCTCACGAAGAGGAGTGAACCACTTGCCTTCGTAAACAAGGCTTGCAAATTTAGCGCCGATTTCGGTCTTCATGGCATAGGTGTCACGGTCTAAGATTAACTCTTCAAGCTGCTGGTGTGCTTCCATTAAAATGGTGCCGCCCGGTGTTTCGTATACGCCGCGGGACTTCATGCCGACAACACGGTTTTCCACGATGTCGATGATGCCGATACCGTGCTTGCCGCCCAGTCTGTTTAATTCTCTTACGATGTCGGAGTATTTCATCTTCTTGCCGTTTACGGAAGTGGGAATACCCTTTTCAAAAGTCATGGTAACATATTCTGCCTGGTCGGGAGCCTTCTCCGGAGTAGTACCGAGTACTAACAGGTGGTCGTAATTGGGCTCGTTGGCCGGATCTTCCAGTTCCAGACCTTCATGGCTGATGTGCCAGATGTTACGGTCACGGCTGTAGGAAGAGTCGGTGGAGAAAGGAAGATTGATGCCGTGAGCCTGGCAGTAAGCGATTTCGGATTCACGGGAGTCCATTTTCCACTTGTCGTTTCTCCAGGGAGCAATAATCTTGATATCGGGAGCCAGGGCCTTGATACCTAATTCAAAACGAATCTGGTCGTTGCCCTTGCCGGTTGCACCGTGGCAGATGGCAACAGCGTTTTCTTTTCTTGCAATTTCCACTAACTTCTTGGCAATCAGAGGTCTTGCCATGGAAGTACCTAATAAGTATTTATTTTCGTAAACAGCATGTGCCTGTACGCAGGGAGCAATGTAATCGTCGCAGAACTCGTCGATAACATCCAAAATGTATAATTTTGCAGCGCCGCAGGATTTTGCACGTTCTTCAAGACCGTTTAATTCTTCTTCCTGACCGCAGTCGATGCAGACACAGACTACATCATAATCATAAGTTTCTTTTAACCAAGGAATGATGGCAGTGGTATCCAGTCCGCCGGAATATGCCAAAACAACTTTTTCCTTCATATTTTTATGCCTCCTATGTGGAATCTTTTTTGAACTTGCCCTTACTATACAACAACTTTATCTTGATTGCAAGCAGAAAAATGCATATAATATAGAAAAACATTGCATAAAATACAGAACAAAATGCATAAAAATTAAAAATAAAGGAAATGCTTGCATAAAAATTCATAAGTGTTATAATGTACCCATGCAAGAGCAAAACAAGCGACACCGAAGGTGGCATTTGTTTTGCTTGCATGGGTAGCTCCCGAATATCCTGCGAAGCAGGAAAGGAGCGCAGAAGGCGCGAATTCGGGAGCATGCAGGAGAAGCTCCCGAATATCCTGCGAAGCAGGAAAGGAGCGCAGAAGGCGCAAATTCGGGAGCGTGCAGTTCTTATTTTAAGGAAAGGAGCCGGACATGATTACAATACGTGCCATGGAATTAGAAGATTTTGAAGGAGTACATAAGCTTTGGATGAGCATCAAAGGCTTTGCCATAAGAAGCATCGATGATGCGAAGGAAGGTGTGGAACGCTTCTTAAAAAGAAATCCCGGCATCAGTGTGGTGGCAGAGGAAGACGGCGAAATCGTGGGAGCCATCCTTTGCGGACACGACGGCAGAAGGGGCTGTCTGTACCATGTCTGTGTGAGAGAAGATAAACGAATGAAGGGCATCGGCAAATCCATGGTCGTGTACTGCATGGAGAAGCTGAAGGAAGAAAAAATCAGCAAGGTGTCCCTGATAGCCTTTACCGAAAACGATATCGGCAATGCGTTCTGGAAATGCATCGGCTGGACAAAAAGAAACGATTTGAACTATTATGATTTCGTATTAAATACTGAAAATATTATTGCTTTTAATAAGTAGAAGATTTACTCTGATAGGGAAGTTTGGATATAGAAAGTGAGGAAAAGTCATGAGATTTACAGAAGGCGGCGTGACCGCAGCAAAAGGATTTGAAGCAGCAGGTGCGGAAGCACAGATTAAATATAAAAACAGAATGGATATGGCGCTTGTATACAGCAAGGTTCCCTGCGTGAGCGCCGGTACTTTTACCAGCAACGTGGTAAAGGCAGCGCCCGTTCTCTGGGACAAAAATATCGTGGATACCAAAGAAACCGCACAGGCGGTGGTAGTCAACTCCGGTATTGCCAATGCGTGCACCGGCAAGCAGGGCATGGACATCTGTAAAAAGGAAGCGGAATGTGCGGGCAGGCTGCTGGGCATCCCCGCAGATGCGGTACTGGTAGCATCTACCGGCGTTATCGGCATGCAGATTCCCGAAGACAGAATTTGTGCCGGCATTGAGAAACTGGCAGCGGCAAAAACAGATACCCTGAAAGCCGGCAACGATGCCGCAAGAGCCATTATGACTACCGATACGGTATTCAAGGAAGTGGCAGTGGAAATTGAACTTTCCGGCAAAAAAGTAACCCTCGGCGGTATGTGCAAGGGCTCCGGCATGATTCATCCCAATATGTGCACCATGTTAGGCTTTGTTACCACGGATGCCGCAATCAGCAAGGAACTTCTGGTAAAGGCGGTAAAAAAGGATGTGATAGACTCCTTCAACATGATTTCCGTGGACGGCGATACCTCCACCAACGACACCCTTCTAGTGCTGGCAAACGGTATGGCAGAGAACCCTGTGATCACAGAAGAAAATGAGGACTATAAAGTATTCTGTGAAGCCCTTCATGCGGTAACCACCACGCTGGCAAAGAAGATGGCGGGCGACGGCGAAGGCGCCACCGCATTGTTTGAAACGAAGGTCATTCATGCGGATACCAAGCAGAATGCCCGTATTTTAGCAAAATCCGTTATCTGCTCCTCCCTGACAAAGGCGGCGATTTTCGGACATGATGCCAACTGGGGCAGAATTCTCTGTGCCCTTGGCTATTCCGGTGTCAACTTTGACCCGGAAAATGTGGATTTGTATTTTGAAGCGGAAGGCAAAAAGATGGCGATTTTCGGTAAAGGTGTTGCTTGTGATTACAGCGAGGAAGAAGCCAGCGCCATTTTGTCCTGCAAGGAAGTTACCGCACTGGTGGACATGCACATGGGCGAGGAAAGCGCTACGGCATGGGGGTGCGATTTGAGCTATGATTATGTAAAGATTAATGCCGATTACCGGTCATAAAAGTTTAGAAAGGATTGGTTTGGAAAAATGGAAGAAAAGGATATGAAAGAAGTTTTACAGAAAGCGGAAGTGCTGATCGAGGCCCTTCCTTACATACAGAAATTCAACCGTAAGATTATCGTTGTGAAATACGGCGGAAGCGCCATGAGCAACGAAGAGCTGCAGAAAAATGTCATTAAGGATGTGACTCTGTTAAAGTTAGTTGGTTTCAAACCCATTATCGTACACGGCGGCGGCAAGGAAATCAGCCGCTGGGTCGGCAAGGTGGGCAAGGAAGCCCGGTTTATCAACGGACTGCGCGTGACCGACGAAGAAACCATGGAAATTGCGGAAATGGTACTGAATAAGGTAAACAAAAGCCTGGTTACCATGGTGGAAGAGCTTGGCGTCAAGGCAGTCGGCTTAAGCGGCAAGGACGGCGGACTCTTAAAGGTAGATAAAAAGTACGCAGACGGAAAAGACATCGGTTATGTGGGAGACATCAAACAGGTTGACCCCACCGTCCTGTATGACCTTCTGGAAAAAGACTTTCTTCCCATCGTGGCGCCCATCGGCCTGGATGACAATTTCAAAACCTACAACATCAATGCGGATGATGCGGCATGCGCCATTGCCAAGGCAGTCGGTGCGGAAAAGCTGGCGTTCCTGACGGATATCGAAGGCCTGTACCGTGACATTAACGATAAGTCTTCCTTTATTTCCAGACTGAGTGCGACCCAGGCAGAAGAGCTGATCAACAGCGGACTGATCGGCGGAGGCATGCTGCCAAAACTCGGAAACTGCACTTCCGCTATCCGCAACGGCGTCAACCGTGTGCATATTCTGGACGGACGTATCCCCCACTGCCTGCTTCTGGAAATTTTTACCCAGGGCGGTATCGGAACGGCGATTGTCAAAGACGGGGACATGGCGGAAAACGGCTGGAAAATGCAATAGGACAGAAATGAAGGTTACGGCAGGAAACAGCCGGCGAATGTAATGGGACAGGAATGAAGATTACGGCTGGAAAATGCAATGAGAAAGGAACGAAGATTATGGCAGAAAATCTGACGATGCAGGAATATATCGACGAGGCGGAAAGCGAACTGCTTCACACATACAACCGTTACCAGATTGTACTGGACAAGGGCGACGGTGTTTATCTGTACGACTATAACGGAAAAAAATATCTGGATTTTGTTTCCGGTATTGCGGTGTTTGCTTTGGGTTATCATAACGAGAGCTACAACAATGCCCTGAAGGAGCAGATTGACAAGCTCATCCACACTTCTAACTATTATTACAATGTGCCCGCTATCGAGGCGGCTAAAAAGTTAAAGGCTGTCAGCGGCATGGACAGGGTATTTTTTACCAACTCCGGTGCGGAGGCTATTGAAGGCGCCATCAAGGCAGCCAGAAAATATGCCTACTTAAAGGACGGTACCACCGACCACGAAATCATTGCCATGGAGCATTCCTTCCACGGCAGAACCATGGGAGCGCTTTCCGTAACGGGCAACCCGCATTACAGAGAGGCCTTTGAGCCGGGCATCGGCAACATCCGTTTTGCCACCATGAATGACATTGACAGTGTAAAAGCGCTGATTAACGAAAAAACCTGCGCCATTATTATGGAAACGGTACAAGGCGAAGGCGGCATTCATCCGGCGGACGAGACTTTCTTACGGGAAATCCGAAAAATCTGCGACGAAAAGGATATTCTGCTTATTTTAGACGAAATCCAGTGTGGCATGGGCAGAACCGGTTATATGTTTGCCTGGCAGAAATACGGCGTAAAGCCGGATATCATGACCACTGCCAAGGCACTGGGCTGCGGCGTGCCGGTGGGAGCCTTCCTTTTAAATGAAAAAGTGGGGGCACATTCCCTTGTTGCCGGCGACCACGGAACCACCTACGGCGGCAATCCGCTTGTGTGCGCAGCGGTAAACAAAGTGCTTGATTTATTTGAAACGAACCATATAATAGAAAATGTGAGAGAAGTAGCGCCTTATCTGGAGAAACGTCTGGACGAGCTGAAGGAAAAATACGACTTTATTATTGACAGGCGCGGCGCGGGACTGATGCAGGGACTGGAATTGGACAGACCGGTGGCTCCTTATATTAACAGCGCCCTGGACAAGGGACTTATGTTAATCAACGCGGGTCAGAGCATCATCCGTCTGGTACCTCCTCTCATTATAACAAAACAGAACGTGGATGATATGATTGCTGTTCTCGACACCTGTCTTTCCGGGGAGCCGGCATAACGTCCTGTTCGGAAGGCTTGGTGATACATGAGAAAGAGACTGCTGGCAGTACTTTTAATTGTCTGCGTGATGGCAGGTATGTTATATTTGGGCAATGAAAACGAATACGTGGGAAAAGAAGAGGAAATTTCCACACTTTTCAGGGATAAAGAGACGATTTACTTCTGGTACTCCGATGAGGCGCTGACGGATTTTATTGCCAGTGCGGCAGTAGCGTTCGGCGCAGAAAAGGACGTGCGTGTGATCCCCGTACTGACTTCGGACAGTGAGTATTTAGAGGCATTAAATCAGGCATCCCTGCATTCCACGCAAATTCCCGATGCCTTTATTTTAAGCAATGACTCATTGGAAAAGGCTTATCTTTCCGGTCTGGCATCCCGTATTACGGATGAAGCGGGTATCTGTAACGAGGACCATTTTCCGGAGACTGCGCTTTCCGCAGTGACCTACAAGGACAAGTTAGTTGCGTACCCGTATTATTATCAAACAAGCGCACTCCTTTACAATAAGACTTACCTGGAAGCCTGGACGGCAGAGCAGCTTCAGAAAGCAGCGGAAGCCGATGGGGAAGAAGCCACGGAGGATACCGGTGAGGATGTAGCAGATGCTTCCACAGCGGACAATGCGGATGCGTCCGGAGAAGAAGGGGACACCGGGGAAATGGAAGCCACGGAGGATACTCTGACCGTGACACCGGAGCAGCTTGAGGCAGGCATTCCCGCCAACATGGATGAAATGCTTGCGTTTGCGGACAACTATGATGCACCCGAAAATGTAGAAGCGGTGCTCCGATGGGATGTTTCCGATATTTTTTACAATTACTTTTTCGTAGGCAATTACATGGTGGTCGGCGGTGAATGCGGCGATGACGAAACGGCTGTTGACATCAACAATGAGGCGGTAAAGCAGTGCCTGGAGGTTTACCAGAACTTAAACCAGTTCTTTTATATTGAGTCGGATTCCGTTTCCTATGACTCCGTGGTGCAGGATTTTATCGACGGTAAAATCGTGTTTACCATTGCTACAACGGATGTGCTGGCAAAGCTAAAACAGGCAAAAGAGGAAGGCACATTTCCGTATGAATACGGAATTGCCATGCTGCCGGGGCCCGGTGCGGAGCTGCAGGCAAAGTCCCTTTCCGTTACCAATTGCGTGGTGGTAAACGGCTACTCCGAGCACAGAGAGCTTGCCAATGAATTTGCGGCCTTTTTAACAAACGAATACTATGACAACCTGTATGAGCGTACCGGCAAGGTTTCCGCCAATTTAGCGGCAAATGCGGGCAACGAGGATTTGCAGGTATTTATGGAAGAGTACAAGCATGCTGGCTCCCTGCCCAAGATGATTGAAACCAGCAACTTCTGGATTCAGCTTGAAATTCTCTTCTCCAAAGTATGGGAAGGGGAAGATGCAGCAGGACTCCTGCAGGAGCTCTCCGATAAGATAACAACGCAGTTGCAGTAAAAAGACCTGCAAAATAAGTGAAATAGCAGAAAAGACATAAAAAGATACAAATAAGATACACAGGCATGCAAGAATAAAATCCAGTCATGTGCGCATAATGAATATAACAGACATTCATGGGAGGCGCATATGATTGGATTTCTTATTGCCGTGATTTCCGGCTTGCTGATGAGCGTGCAGGGTGTTTTCAATACGCAGGTGACCAAGACCACGGGCATGTGGGTTGCCAATGCTTTTGTGCAGTTTACGGCATTTTTAGTCTGCATCGCCATCTGGGCAATTTCCGACCGGACATCGCTCGGAACCCTTTTGAAAGTGGAGCCGAGGTACATGTTAATCGGCGGCATCTTAGGCGCGGGCATTACTTATACGGTTATCAAGGCAATGGATATGATGGGACCGGCAAAAGCCGTCATGATGATTGTGACGGCACAGATTTTAGTGGCGTATCTTATAGAGCTTTTCGGACTTTTCGGAGTGGAAAAGCAGCCCTTTTCCTGGAGAAAGGTAATAGGTATTCTGCTGGCGGCAGGAGGTATTATTTTGTTCAAATGGGAGTAAATTACCCTTGTAAAAATGAGGCAACTCCATTACAATGATAGCAGTGGTCAAGAGGCATTCCCGGAAAGGGAAGACCATGAAACATTTTATAAGATATTATCTGGCAGCAGGCTTACTTGGCATGACAATTTTGTTTGCAGCGGGCTGCGCCGGACAGAACAACACGACCTATTCTTTAAAAGGGAAACTGCCCTTGGCGGAGGAAGATACATCCGGCGGGGCGGACAGTACGGCACGGAATACAGACAGCACAGCACGGACTGCGGACGCCGCAGCGGAAAGCGGCACTCCGGCGGGGGGAACTGTCAACGCCGCCGCAGAAATCCGGAATGCCGGCAGCGATACCGTTCTGGTACATATTTGCGGAGAAGTGCGGACTCCGGGCGTTTATGAACTGACTGCGGACAGCCGGATTTGTGATGTGCTGCTTTTGGCGGGCGGTTTTACGGCGGATGCCGATACGGAAGCGGTCAACATGGCGGCAGGTATAGAGGACGGCATGCAGATTGTGATTCCCACCGAAACGGACAGGACACAGGAAATGACGGGAAACAGTTCAGACCGGACGGGAGAGACAGCAGCCGGGAAAACGGAGAGTCAGCTTGTCAATATCAATGCGGCGGATAAGGAGACACTTATGAGTCTGCCGGGTATCGGAGCAGGCAAAGCGGAAGCGGTGATCGCCTACCGGGAAGCGGGCGGCGTATTTAAGGATATCAAAGACATCATGCTGGTGGACGGTATCAAAGAGGGCGTGTATGCCAAAATCAAAGATAAAATATGTGTAAAGTAAAAATATAATAAAGGCGGGAAGAGAAATGGGTAAAAAGGCTTTGGTGGTTGATGATGAAAAACTGATTGTGAAAGGAATCCGGTTCAGTCTGGAGCAGGACAATATGGAAGTGGACTGCGCCTACGACGGAGAGGAAGCGCTGGAGCTGGCGCATAAAAATCAGTACGACATTATTTTGCTGGACGTAATGCTGCCGAAATTGAACGGCTTTGAGGTATGTCAGCAGATTCGTGAATTTTCCAGTGTCCCCATTATCATGCTTACGGCAAAGGGCGATGACATGGACAAAATTCTGGGACTGGAATACGGCGCCGACGATTATATTACCAAGCCTTTCAATATACTGGAAGTGAAAGCGCGCATCAAAGCCATTATCCGCCGTACCGAAGTGAAAAAACCGAATAAGGAAGACAGTGTGCTGGAAATCGGCTCCTTAAAAATCGACTGCGACGGCAGGAGAGCGTATGTGAACCGCAGGGAAGTGGGACTTACCGCCAAGGAATTTGAAGTGCTGGAGCTTCTTATGCGCAATCCCAACAAGGTATACAGCCGGGAAAAGCTTCTGCAGATAGTATGGGGCAGCGACTACCCGGGCGACGTGCGCACCGTGGATGTCCATATCCGGAGACTGCGTGAAAAAATAGAGGAATGTCCCGGTGAGCCGAAGTTTGTGCACACAAAGTGGGGTGTGGGATACTATTTCATGAACATGGAATAAGACGGCAGGTAACCGCTTTTTAAATGGAGTAAAGAATGTTAAAAAAAATGGGACAATGGGGCAGCAAATTTGCAGAAGGCTGCAAACGAATAAAGGGACTCAGGAGCCTCAGGGCCAGAATATTCGTGATTATTCTGGTTGTGGGATGTCTGCCTGGAGTCCTTCTTCGTTATGGAATTATGCAAAACTATGAGCAGCATGCCATAGAACTGCGGACGAACACCGTGCAGACACAGTTGAAAATCTTAGCCAACCACCTGATACACTACAATTATCTGCAGGATAATTCTTCCGAAGTGATCGGTGCGGAGCTGGACATGCTTTCTAACCTTTACGACGGCCGTGTTATTATCATCGGCGGGAACTTCAAGGTGGTGAAGGATACCTACGGCATCAGCGAGGGTAAAACCATTATTTCCGAGGAGGTTATCCGCTCTTTTGACAACCAGAGCATTTCCAATTATGACAGGAAACACGGCTACATAGAAATGACGACGCCCATTACGGAGACGGTAACGAATGCAACCGACATGGGCGAAAAAGAGGAAATCGTCGTCCGGGGCGTTATGCTGACCAGTATTTCCACGGACAATATTATGGCGACCATGGATGTGCTGAACCGGAAGGCGTTGATTCTGGAAGCTATTATTCTTCTGATTATTCTGGCGGTCGCCATGGTGCTTTCCGATGTGCTGACCCGTCCTTTCTCCCACATTACACAGGCTATTAACGAAGTAAAAGCGGGATATACGGACGAAAAAATTTCGGTTCCCGACTATTCCGAAACCATTCATATCGTGGATGCGTTTAACCAGCTTTTAGGCCGCATGAAGGTGCTGGATGATTCCCGGCAGGAATTTGTTTCCAACGTGTCCCATGAACTGAAAACCCCGCTGACATCCATGAAGGTTCTGGCGGATTCCCTGCTTGCCCAGCCGGACGCACCGGCGGAAATGTACCGGGAATTTTTACAGGATATTACCGCGGAAATTGACCGTGAAAACCAGATTATCATAGACCTGTTATCTCTGGTGAAAATGGATAAAAAGGCAGTGGATCTGAATGTTTCCGCCATAAACATCAATGAGCTGACCGAACTTATCTGCAAACGTCTTCGACCCATTGCGCGGAAGAAGGATGTGGAAGTGGAATTAACCAGCCTCCGCCCCGTGGTTGCGGAAGTGGATGAAGTGAAAATGACCCTGATTATTTCAAATCTGGTGGAAAATGCCATTAAGTACAATAAGGAGCATGGCTCCGTGAAAATTACGCTGGATGCCGACCATCAGGTATTTACTCTTGAGGTCAAGGATAACGGTATTGGCATTCCGCAGGATTCACTGGATAAAATTTACGAACGTTTTTATCGTGTGGACAAATCCCATTCCCGGGAAATCGGCGGTACGGGCTTAGGTCTTGCCATTACCAAGAATGCGGTACTGATGCACCGCGGTTCCATTACGGTGTCCAGCCTGGAGGGCGAAGGGACCACCTTTTTGGTAAAGATACCACTGACCCATATCATTTCATAGAAAGGCGAAACGATGAACGGAAAAAATTCTGTTTCTGTGAATAGACCGGCATACCGGAAAAGCTTTCTTTTCAAAGTAATTGCTTTTTTGTGCAGCTTTGTTCTTATTCTGCCGGGCTGCAACCGCCCGGAGGAAAGAAAGGACGGCAGTGCCAGGGATATTTACTATATCAATACATCGGTAACGGGGCTGGAGCCGCATGAAAAGGAAATTTCGGCGAGAAAGCCGGAGGAGCAGCTTGCGGAAATGATGGAGCTGCTGGCTCAGGCGCCGGATAAGATGGATTACAAAGCGCCCCTGCAGATGGGCTTTGAGGTGCTTTCCTGCAAAATCGATGAAGGAAGAGTGATGATAGATGTCAGTGACTCCTATACCGCCATGCCCGCCACTACGGAAATCCTGGTGCGTGCGGCGTTGGTGCGGACGGTTACGCAGATTGACGGCATCAAATATGTTATTATCACGGTGAACGGCAAGCAGTTGTATGACAATCTGGGCAATGTGGTGGGGCTTCTTTCGGCAGACCAGTTTATCGATAATGCCGGTGACGAAATCAATGCTTACGAAAAAGTCCGGCTGAAGCTTTATTTTGCCAATGCGGATGGCACGGGACTGATTGCCACCAGCCGCACGATTGCCTACAATACCAACATTTCCATAGAAAAACTGGTGGTGGAGCAGTTACTTGCCGGTCCCAATGAGGACGTGGCGGATGTAGCATTTCCGACGATCAACCCCAATGCCAAGCTGGTCAGCATTTCCGTCAAGGACGGCATCTGCTATGTAAACTTTGACGAAAATTTTCTGACGCAGGTTTATAATGTTTCCACGGATGTGGCGATTTATTCCGTGGTCAATTCCCTGGTAGAGCTTAACAACGTCAACAAGGTACAGATTACCATAAACGGCGAAACCAACATCATGTTCCGCGAGAGTGTAAGCTTAAGTACCGTGTTTGAACGCAACCTTAATATTGTAACGACAGCGGAGTAGGTGATTTTATCGTATTCAGAATTCATGCAGCGCCGCCCCAAATCCGGCGGCCGCTGTGTCTTTTTCAAATCTTTCTCATTCTGTTATTAACTCTGTATTCTTTTATTTTCTCATCCCGATTTCCAATCGAATATGAAAACGCAGCAGACAGGCAGGTGAAGCTTGCGGGAATTGTTGCCGGTAAAGTCTTAAAGCAAAGCAAAACCGGCGTCCGGACCTATCTGCTGGTAAAAACAGAAAAGTGGCAAATTTGCAGCGGACAGTCGGAGACACTTCCTGCAAAAGGGTATGTATTATGTGCCGTGGAAAGCGGGATGGGAAAAACGGGGGCAGGACAAACGGAGCGCAACGTTTCAGGAAGGCAAGGAACTTCATCCCAAGATGGTTTGCCCTCCATAGGGAGCAGGGTGCGGATTTCCGGCAGCTTTTCCCTATACACGGAGGCAACCAACATAGGGCAGTTCGATGCAAGAAACTATTATGCTGCCCGGAAAATATACGGGCAGGTAAAGAAAGCTGCCATTGTATACACAGAACCTCCGAATATAACCGGCAGGGGGAAGGAATGCCTGTGGCAGCTTCGCCGGCATCTGGCGGAAACGTTTCTGGAAGTTTACGGAGAAGAAAACGGAGCTCTGCTTGCCGCCATGCTTCTTGGAGAACGGACATTTCTTTCGGAAGAAACCCAGAGTCTTTACAAAGCGGCAGGCGCCCTTCATGTCATTGCCGTATCCGGTCTCCATATCAGCCTTTTAGGGCTGGGGCTGTATCGCCTGCTGCGCAGGATATTTGATGCGCAGGCACCGGCAGCGGTTATCAGTGTTCTTTGCATGGCAGCATATGTTTTTCTGGTAGGAAATCCTCCTTCAGCAGTACGGGCATTTATTATGTTTGCCATGGGACTGCTTGCCGGATACTGGAAACGGACCCTTGACACACCAACGGCTCTTTCTCTTAGTGCCGCGATTATCTTAATGGGAAATCCCTTCTATATAGGGCAATCCTCATTTCTTTTATCTTTTTTAGCTATTCTTGCCATAGCGGTCTTTCAACCGGCACTTAAAGAATGCCTTGCACTTATAAATCCGTACCATTTCCCACTTTCCCGTCTTTTGGACTCAAGGCGGGCTTGGAGATTACATCTTTTGGATTCAAGGCGGGCTTGGAGATTACATCTTTTGGACTCAAGGCGGGCTTGGAGATTACATCCTTTGGGCTCAAGGAAGTTTTGGAGATTACGGCATTTGGACCCGCAGGAGGTTACGGGGGGCTGTCATGAGCTCCTGAAAAAAACAGGTAATGGACTGCAGAGTTCTTTTTCTGTATGGATAGTGACCCTTCCGGTACAGCTCTTTTTCTTTTCTGAAGTCTCTCTTTTCGGTATTTTCTTTAATCTTCTGATAATTCCGCTTATGGGTGTCATTCTGTTACTGGGAATAGCAGGCCTTTTTCTGAAAGAAATTTTTCACCTTTTCACTTTTTTAACGGGCAGTGTTTTAACGGATTTGGAAATAACGGTTACAAGCATCTGTAGATACGCGGAGGGGATTTTCTTTGCCATTATCAAAGCAGGCGGCAGTCTGGCGGACAGACTTTCGTTTGCAATGTGGACGCCGGGAAAGCCGGTATATGGAAAAATGTTGCTTGCTTTTGGTTTGCTGATTTTATTCTGTCTGCTTGGAAACCTGTCTGAAAACGGGCGGACTATTCCTGAAAAGTTTTGGAAATACCGGTTAGGAATTTTGCTGGGAGTAATTCTTTTGCTTGCCGGATATCCGGCTCACAATCTGCAGATTACGTTTCTGGATGTGGGGCAGGGGGATGGCATCTGCATGGAACTGCCGGATGGCAGGGTATACCTGATGGACGGCGGAAGCAGTGATGTGTCAAAGGTAGGAAACTACCGGCTTGTTCCGTTCCTGAAGGCGAAAGGAATACGAAAAATAGATGCTGTTTTCTTGAGCCACGGGGATGCGGACCACATAAACGGTATCGCAGAGCTTCTGGAAGAAAAGCAGATGTCCATAGACTGTATTTGTCTGCCCGCGGGAGCGGAGCAGGAGGAGTTTGTGGAAATAAGAGACCTTGCCCGGGCACGGAATATTTCCGTAAGGACAATACAGGCGGGAGATTTCTGGGAGAACAACGGGGCAAAGTTTTGGTGCTTAAATCCGGCGGACGTGACGGAAAGCGGGAATGCAGCATCCATGGTTCTTTACATGGAATATCAGGATTTTTCCATGCTTCTCACAGGAGACTTGGAGGGTGGGGGAGAAAAGAGTGTGGCGGCTTTATTGAGGTCAAATGCCATTACCGGTATCTCGGTTTTGAAAGTGGCGCACCATGGTTCTAAAAATTCTACCAAAGAAGAATTTCTGCGGCAGTGCAGTCCTGCAGTTGCGGTTATCTCCTGCGGTGAGCACAACACCTATGGGCATCCTCACAAAGAAACCCTGGAAAGACTTAACGATATGGGAACCGCCATTTACCGGACCGACTGCAGCGGTGCGGTACAGATAACAGTGAGCGGAAGCCGCATGAAGGTGACGGAATACAGAAGGAGGTAATGAAAAAACTTAAATTGGGTATATAGAGAAAAAACAATCCTCCATACCCAAAGAATTTCAAGCAAATGGGTACAGAGAGGAAAAATAAGCCCCGGACAGCGGAATATTATTATTGGGAGCATTTTGGATTGCTGGACGATCCCAAATATGTAAGTGAGTCGGTATGCAGAAAAATCAAATTGTATTCGGATAATGGAATTATACCCTCGGTAAATATGATTTTTACATTTGAAACGAAAAGTCACCCATTAAGCATTGAAACTGTGGAACGAATTATCCGGGAATATTTTTTATAAGGTGCCTCCGTTTATTTTCCGTTGCATAGCCCTCTTTGCAAACATCCGGTCAGGTGGTAAAATAAAAAAGAAAAACCACTCGAAAGCAGGGAGATTACCATGTGGTTATTGTATGCTTTTTTGTCGGCGTTGTTTGCCGGACTAACATCCATTCTGGCAAAATGCGGTATTAAGAAAACGGATTCCGGTGTGGCAACGGCAATCCGGACAATAGTAGTTCTGATTTTTTCCTGGATAATGGTGTTTATAGTGGGGGCACAGGGAGAAATAGGAAGCATTACCATGAAAACATGGATATTCCTGATTTTATCCGGTTTAGCGACAGGAGCCTCCTGGCTCTGCTATTTCAGGGCGCTGCAGATAGGGGATGTAAATAAAGTCGTGCCGATTGACAAATCAAGCACCATACTGTCCATTTTGCTTGCTGTGATTTTATTCCGGGAGAGCATCAGCATACAAAAAATGATTTTCGTAATCATGATTGCTGTGGGAACCTTTCTTATGATAACAAAAAAGAAAGCAGCCATACAAAAAAATCCGGAACGAAAAGCAAAATGGCAGGGCGGCTGGCTGGTTTATGCGGTTCTGTCCGCTGTATTTGCCAGCCTGACATCCATTCTCGGAAAAATCGGTGTGGAAGGTATCCATTCCAATCTGGGAACGGCAATCCGTACCGTGGTTGTTCTGATAATGGCATGGGTGGTTGTTTTTGTGACCGGAAAACAGGAAACGGTAAAAAATATCGAAAAGAAGGAAATGGGATTTATCTGTCTGTCAGGTCTTGCTACGGGAGCCTCCTGGCTCTGTTATTACAAGGCGCTCAAGGACGGTGTGGCGAGTGTTGTCATTTCAGTGGATAAATTAAGCATGCTAATTGCCATTGCCTTTTCCTGCCTTGTTTTTAAGGAAAAGCTGACGGGAAAAGCACTGGCGGGACTTGCCCTGATTACAGCGGGGACACTCCTTATGGTGGTCTTTCCCTGAAACGAGGTGCGAAGGGTGAACGGCGATAAAAGAGGAACAACCGGGCAACCGCATGATATAAACAGAAGCGAAGAAAACAACCGGGCAACCGCATGATATAAACAGTTGCAAAAGTAGAAAGATAACGGAAGGAGAAACACATGAGAACGGGAAATGAGAGAAAGAAAATCGTAAAAGAACTGCTGGATGTAACGGACAAGGAATTTACGGACGAAGAGCTGATACATGAACTGATTGCCACGAACATTACCATGGATAATAAGAAAGAGGAAAAACTGTCCCTCGGGCAGAGGGCATCCGATGCCGTGGCAAAGTTTGCGGGAAGCTGGGCATTTATATTCAGCTTTATAGCGGTGATGTTAATCTGGATGATTGTCAATCTGCTGCTGGCATCCAGGGCGTTTGATGCCTATCCGTTTATTCTGTTAAATCTGGTGTTATCCTGCATTGCGGCCATACAGGCGCCCCTTATTATGATGAGTCAGAACAGACAGGAAGCAAAGGACAGGGAACGGGCGGAAAACGATTACAAGGTCAATCTGAAAAACGAACTGATTATTGACGATCTGCACAGGAAGATGGATCTGATTCTGGAAAACCAGCGAAAGCTGAACCGCAGACTGGATGAGTGGGAACAAAAACAGTAGCAGCATAAAAAGTGACCGAAAAATCTTGTCACTGAAAAAAAGTTGTGTTATAGTACGGTTAGACAAGGACAACCGACGTGAAACAGTTGCCCATCTGCAGAACCAAGGAGGAGATTGTTATGTTTAAGAATTTGAAAAAAATGGATAAAAAAGCAACCGGACTTTTACACGGGTGCTCATAAGAAAGTAATTCCAGAAATTACGACTGTGGCATCTGTCAGGCAGGGTTGGCAACGAAATAACGGGTATCCGGTGAAAGCCGGATACCCGTTATTTTTTTGCCGTCACGAAAAGCAATGGATTTATTCACAGCTTTCAGCTATAATGTTCTTAAATCAATCCTATCCCATCCATTCCGAGATTTTTTCAAAAAATCTCAAAAAAGTTTGAAAGCATTGGAACAATTCAGCCCTTCTCATGCCATATATAGTAGAGGGCTGAATACAAAAGCGATTGGAGGTGACGCTGATGGACAAGCAAACAGGCCCGAAAGGTTTTCTTGTGGTACTGCCCGGTGAGATCATCGAGATGCCGCAGGACAGCGACAAATCATGGCTGACGCTGTTTTACAGCTTGCCGCGAGAGCTTGCGGAGAAGTGGAAGCCCGCCTATGAGTTGCCCCGCTGCCCATATGAGGTGCTACGGACGGACAAGTATGACTGTGTCGTATGTGACGATATGTTCAAGCTGCTTGTGTGGGATTGCTACGCATGGTGCGCATGGCAGTTTTTCCAAGTCAAAGACCGCAAGGGAAACTACCGTGACATTCCCGGCAACTGGAATCAGTACGCAGGATATTTCCCTTTGTGGCGGCTGTCGTACAGTATTATCCCCTACATCCGAATGAAGTTTGAGCAGAACGGGCTTGGCTTCCAAAACCTTTACAACATCCCGCAGGGTGTGGAAGTGCCGTGGCTGACCTATCAGCAGTTCAGCAATCTGATCGGTAATGTCGCCGACATGGTGATTGCAGAGCAGAACTGGCAGCCGATGATCGACGCGATCTGGGAAAACCGCACCGTAGAGGACTACGAAACCACCGGCAGCACCGTCAAGACGGATTTCATGCGGAAGTGGCATCACAATCGCTCCGGCAAGCCGATTTCTCTTGACGAGATGATGGAGAATGAGGACGGCGATATTTTTGAGGTTGCCGATCCTCGCGGCGAGTTTGAGCAAAAGGTGATTTCCGAAATGCAGATCGCCGCCTTTGCCGAGCAGAGCATTACCGAGAAAGACAGGGAAATATTAAAGCTGCGCATGGACGGCTTGACCGAACAGGAGATTGCGGACAAAGTTGGCTACAAGACCGCCAGCGCAGTCCATAAGCGGATCGCCAAAATTGCGGGAGCCTATGAGGACTATGTGACAGCGGAGTATCAGAAGTATTTGGACAAGTAAACAGACGCAGTAGCGGCAGCAGTTACCGAAATGGTAGCTGCTGCTTTTTTTCATGCGGGAAAGGAGAGTTTATGAGCAGAGAACCGTTTGAAGCCATGCCTGATGTGATGGATGCAAAGCAGCTTGCGGAAGCATTGCAGATTTCCAAAGCGGGCGCGTATAACCTTTTGAACAGCCCGGACTTCCCAACCTTGCGGATCGGCGGGCGCAAATTGGTGATGAAAAATGAGTTGGTGGAGTGGTTGAAAAGCCGCACAAACAGAATACCGTGAAAATGCAGTCAAGAGCTGGAAAAGTGGCAAATCAGCCGATAGGACAAGACAAAATGTACCCCGCATCGTTTGGGGCGTTTCCATCAAAAAATCGCAGCACTTTTCCAATTCAAGAGCCGAGAAAAAATCGTGAAAATCAGGAGGTTTTATGAGAACAGGGCTTTCCAAGAAGCAAAAGACAACCATGATCTATTTTGACGAGCATAGCCGCATCATTGAGGTGCAGACCCACAACACCGATCTCAAAAAACGGCTGGCGGCATTTGCAACAAAGCACCCGCAATGCTGCCGCCAGACCGATGATGATGAGCAAGGAGGGCTGACCTTTGAGATCGAGAAAGGGCGGTTAAGTTTTCGACTGACCGCCCCATACAGCGCAAAACGCCGCAGGGCGGCAAGCGAGGCGGCGAAGAAAAGCAGCGTAAACGGCATGGGTAGAAGCGTTCACAAAAATCTGCTATAATTTTTTTGAGGAAATTTTGAAAACCGTGAAACCAAATCCGATTTTTGTCGGGATATATAGTGAAGGAACCTGACACCAGACGAGAAAGGAGGTTCGCCTATGCAGGACGAGATGATTGTTGCCTTATACTGGCAAAGAGACGAGAACGCCATCAGCGAAACCGAGCGGAAATATGGACTGTATCTTTCAAAGATCGCCTACAATATCCTCGCCGACTGGGAGGACAGCAAGGAAACCGTCAACGATACCTACTTAAAGGCGTGGAACTCCATGCCAACGCATAAGCCGAGCGTCCTCTCCACCTATTTAGGAAAAATCACACGACAACTATCCATTGATGCGTTCCGCACACGCAACAGGGATAAACGGAAGCACTCGGAATATGCAGTCTCTCTTTCCGAGCTGGAGGATTGTATTTCCGGCAGCGAAACCACGGAGCAGAGCATAGAATTGAAACTGCTTGCGGAAGCAATCAATACCTATCTCTACACGCTCCCGGCAGAAGCACGAAACACATTTGTCGGCAGATACTACTTTGCGGATTCTATCCGAGAAGTCGCAGACTACTACGGCGTAAGCGAGCCAAAGGTCAAGAGTATGCTCTACCGAACAAGGCAGGGACTAAAAAAATATTTGGAAAAGGAGGGCTATGAGCTATGAAGAAAGAACACATCAGCGACGCTTTGAATATGCTGAACGATGATATTATCGAGGAAACCAACAATGTCCGCACCAATGCGAAGCCGAAGCGCAAGTGGGGGCGGTTGGTTGCTGCCGTAGCTTGTATTTGCTTGATCATCACAGGAGTATTTGCATGGAGACATTTCCCAAATCAGCCTGGCAATACTCCCGGAATTACCGTGTCCGACAAAGGAGTAACAATTCCCAAACTTGAAGTCTCTCTTTCAGCGGAATCGTCTGCGGATATGCTGGGATTTTTCATTTATCAAGGGAATTGCTATGTTCACTATGACTGGATATATGATGATGTTGACATCATTGGAAAACATCTCGGCACTGCGACAGGGCTGATTGATGAGTGGACTCCGCGGGATGGATATGTGGAGTTTGCAGGCAGCGTGAAAGGTGATTTCTACGAGGTGAAGGGATACGACCCATCCTTCATGCTCTGTATGAAACATACGGATGGCTCAATTTCCCTCTATGTGTGCGATACAGGAATCACATTAAAGTATGGCTCCGAACTTTATACGGATCGGCTCCATCTTGCCGGGAACTATACGTCTGTACAATACGAGAGCCGCGATTCGTGGAACAAAAGCAAGCACGAACTCTATCAGCTGAAAGATTCCGATGAGCTAATCCGTGATTTTATTGATGGATTAAACGTTGCTGAGTTTATTCCTCGGAATTCTATCTCCTACGATGATGCAAGAGACATCGTCAATGAGATGGAAATATACCACCTGTATTTCAATATGCAGAATGGTACAACGGTACATCTTCGGCTGTGGAAAGACGGATATGTTCTTTATCAAGGACTACTTGGAGTTTGTGTGCAGGTGCAAGAAGAAAGCTATAACAATTTGCTTGAGATACTGGAAAGCCACACGGGAGCGGTGCCGGTAGATTACCATTCTGGGGGAAAGACATTAGAGGATTGCATGAATGACCCGGAACTCGGAAAGTATGTACCTTCTTATGCTCCAGACAATATGAAAGTGGAACGAGTTGAGATTCTTTATTATTTGGATTCTGAAACTGCGAAGGAAACGGGGACAAAGGAGATTACAATAGAGTATTCTGATAATGACGATTCATCGAAATGGTATGCGATCACAGTCACATGGGCCTCAGAATATGGGAAAAATGGCTGGGCGGGTCCCATGGTGGACGCATCCGAGTTGAAAGAAGACAATGTATCCGAGTACATTCGTAAAACCGCCCCGAATGGCAATTCAATTTCGTATGGTAGCAGGATCGAGCTTGGCATCTGGTATGGAGATGTTTCCATTGTTCTGTCGGGAGTTAATCTTGATGCTGAAACATCATACCAAATTCTGAAATCAGTAAATCCTGATATGGACTAAAAATGTGCAAGCACAGCATTGTGCTTGTCCCTACTGTCCTTCGTGAAGAAATCAGTGACGCAATAACCACACACCGAAAAACAGACCGTTGACCCGCGCCGTGTGCGTACAGTCAGCGGTCTTTTTTTATCCCCAAAATCAAGAAAGGAGCGAGCACCCATGACAAAGAAGAAAATGCCGCAGACCATCGAGGAATGTAACGCCGAGCTGGAACTCACGCAGAAGAAAATCCGGCAGTATGAGAACCGAAGCAAGATGCTTGACCGCAGGCTTGCCATAGAGAAGCGCAAGGAGCGCAACCACCGCCTGTGTTCGCGGGGTGGCTTTATTGAAAGCATCGTGCCGGAGCTCATCACCATGACGGACGAGGACGCGCAGACCTTTTTCCGACTTGCTTTGACGAGTGAACCGGCGCGGGAGTTTTTGAGAAAACGAGCCGAGGAAACGACAAGCTGAATAATCCCTTGGCAACAAGGGCGCACTTATACACCCTTGCGGGTGTTGTGCGCTCTGCCGAGGGCTTGTGGGCGCATGGAAGTTCCCACGCACCCACATTGGCGGCTTGCGCCGCACAGGGAAAACTGCATTTTCCCTGCGACAGCTTGTGCTGTCTACCCTTTTGCGTCCCCCACGAAACAGAACACCTTGCTGCGGCAAGCTGTTCCGTTTCATGGGGCTGAATCACGAAGATCGGAGGTAAACCGTTATCGCAATCTATCATTGCAGCATCAAGATCATCAGCCGGGGGAATGGCAAGTCAGCCGTTGCCGCTGCTGCCTACCGAAGCGGCGAGAAAATCACAAACGAATGGGACGGCATGATCCATGACTACACCCGAAAGCGCGGCATCGTCCATTCGGAAATCCTGCTGCCGCCCAACGCTCCCCCGGACTTTCAAGACCGGGGATCACTGTGGAACAGCGTGGAGCAAATTGAAAAGGCGTGCAACTCCCAACTGGCGCGGGAATTGGAGGTTGCCCTGCCTATAGAGTTATCCAGAGAGGAACAGGTACGGCTTGTCCGTGCGTACTGTTCCTCTCAATTCGTTTCCAGAGGAATGTGTGCAGACTTCAATATTCACGACACAGGCAGCGGCAATCCGCACGCCCATATTCTTCTCACCATGCGCCCAATGGACGAACGGGGCAAGTGGCTTCCGAAATCCAGAAAGGAATATGTGCTGGACGAAAACGGCGAGAGAATCCGCCTGTCCAGCGGCAGATACAAAACCCGCAAGGTTGACCTTGTGGACTGGAACAATCAGGAGAACGCCGAGGTCTGGCGCAAGGTGTGGGCTGACCTTGCCAATGAGTTTTTGGAGCGGAACAACCGCCCGGAGCGCATCGACCACCGCAGCTATGAGCGGCAGGGGATCGATCAAATCCCCACCGTTCATATCGGCGTGGCAGCGTCACAGATGGAGAAAAAAGGAATCGCTACCGAGCGCGGCGAACTGAACCGCAGTATCAAAGCGGCAAATCGTCTGCTCCGCGACATCAAGGCACAGATCGGCAAGCTGAAAGAATGGCTGCTTGATGTGTTCAAGGCAAAGGAGAGCTTGCGTACCGAGCCGCCGCAGCCAAAATCCCCCAACCTCTCCACGCTGTTGTTCCGCTATCTGGACATTCAGAAAGCCAAAAGCGGGAAGTATTCCCAAAGCTGGCAGCAACAGCACACCGCAGACGAGCTCAAAGCCATTTCCAAAGCCGTCAATCTTCTTTCGGAGAAAGGTATCTATACGCTGGAAGAACTGGATGCAGCCCTGTCCGCTGTCCATGACAAGGCAAGCGAAATCCGTAGTGCTATGAAACCGAGGGAAGCGAGAATTAAGCAGCTCCAAAAGCTGATTGAGCAGGCGCAGAACTTCCAAAAGACACAGCCCATCCACGATGAATGCAAGCAAATCCGCTGGAAAGGCAAGCAGGAGAAGTTTGCAGAAGCACACCGCGCCGATCTTGCAGTATGGGATGCAGCTAACCGCTATCTGCGGGCAAATCTGCCGGACATGAAGCTGACGCCGAAAGCATGGCAGACCGAGCTTGCCGCGCTGACCACAGAGAACGAAGCAGAGTATGCGAAGCTGAAAGCCCAGCGGGAGGAAGTTGCCGAGCTGCAAAAGGTACGCCGCTATGTGGATACTGCCCTGAAAGCAGACGCACCGCAAAAGACGAAAACCAAACATCACGATATAGACCGATAACCCATCGGAGAAAGGACACCACCATGAACGAGAACAAAGAATTTGAACACAAAATCGACCCTGATCTGCGGGCAGAAATTGAGGAATGGGAAAAGACCGACCACGACGAGCCAGCGGAATATTAC
>ERZ780198.1112-NODE-1112-length-26253-cov-3.895641_pt1 | contig 26253 bp, 28 predicted proteins | sample MGYA00510979_ERZ780198 | MGnify/ENA primary metagenome ERZ780198 (study PRJEB29588, sample SAMEA2158039) | human gut metagenome | biome: human gut; feature: human-associated habitat; material: faeces | place: Denmark | collected 2008/2010 ...
TGTATAAGCTGCCCTTAGTGAGCAAGCTCCCACGGTCATCTTGCACAATCATTTCCGCATGGCTGACCTTGGCATCATATCATATCAATAATTGTTTTGGCTAAGCCGTCATGATCATTATCGTATAAGGTAATGGTTGTGGCGGCTTTTTTGACAGCTTCAGTTGCATTTGTCATGGCAATTCCTGTTCCGGCTTCCGTAATCATGGAGATATCGTTCTCGGCGTCTCCGGCAGCAAGGCTGAAAGCCGGATTGATGGAAAGGAGTTCACAGAGCTTGCGAACCGCAGCACCTTTTCCGGAAGCAGCTGGAAATACTTCCAGATAATAGGGATTGGAATAGGCAAGGGAGATTCCTTCCTTTTGGGCCCAGGGAAGAAGCTCCTGCCTTAAAGCTTCCAGTCTGTCTGTATCTTTCCGTTCGATTAACAGACATTTGCAAGGCTCCACATGAAGTACGGAGAAAATATCCGGATTGATGATTGTGGGAGTGTTAATAAAGCGCTGGTAATAAGCAAGTCCTTCATCCATAGTCGGAGACACAATATGGGTCTCAGAATAGGTATGGAAGTGAATCTTGAAGGAAGCAGCGAGGTCTGCCACATAATTTACCTGGGAAAGCTTCAGACCGATCCGGTAAAGCACCTGTCCGGTTTCACAGTCATAGATTTCACCGCCATTATAACCAATCAGATACATGCCTTTATAGTTGAGATTCAGCATTTCTTTAGTGTATTTGAGATTATTGATATCCCTGCCGGAGCAAAGAACAAGCTTATGTCCTGCATCCGTCCATTTCATCAGGACTTCTCTGGTATAATCGGTAACCTGCTTTTCATGGTTTAACAGGGTACCGTCCATATCGGTAAATAAAATTTTGGTTTTCTGATAAAGTTCAGGATGATTCATCATGTAATTCCTTTTTTCTTTGATTGTAGTCAGTACTTCTTCGGGTACAAAAAGCTTCCCATAGCCGGTGCCAAGATCAAGACCGGGCTTTGCAGTACCATGGAAATCGGAGCCGCCGCTGATGCACAGATCGTACTTTTTTGCAAGGGCACGGATCTGTCTTTCATCCGCAGGGGTATGAGTAGAATAAATGGCTTCAATTCCCATAAGCCCGATATCTTTTAAGGAAGCAACCAGCCTGTCCAACTGCTCCTTTCCCATGTGATAAAGGCAGGGATGAGCCAGAATTGGAAATCCGCCGGCCTTCAGGATGATTTCTACCGCCCGCATAGGGGTAATCTTTTTACGGGGAACAAAGCAGGGACCGTGATCACCGATATAGCGGTCAAAGGCTTCCCTGACGCTCTTCACATATCCATGCTTCAAAAGATATTTGGCGTAGTGTGCTCTTGTCAGTACGCAGTCGGGAAATTCTGATTCCAGTTCCTCATAGGTTACAGGCATGCCATGTTCGGTCAGACGCGTGCACATTTCAACGTTACGGATTTTACGGCCATTGACAAAGTGTACGAGACGTCTTTTAAAATAATCACTTTCATAATCAATATAAAGACCGACGATATGGATATCGCGGCCTTCATATTCTGAGGAAAATTCAATTCCGGTGATCACTTCGATATTTTTGCCTTTTGCAGCAGCAAGCGCTTCGGTGATCCCGTCAGTGGTATCGTGATCAGTCAGGGCAAATGCGGATAAGCCCTTTTCCAATGCATAATTTACAAGTTCAGTCGGAGTGTAACTGCCATCTGATTTTGTAGAATGTACATGCAGATCAATTGCTTTCAATTCGTTGTTCCTTTCTTATGCATACGATCTTGCGGATACAGGGTGTAAGCAGAAGACGAAGCTTAATCGTCGTCTTCGCCGTCCTGTTTGGTATAAACAGTACGCTTACGTGCCATTTCATCACTTTCGAGATATTCGTCATAGGTGGTGATCTTGTCAATCAGCGTTCCGTCCGGAAGGATTTCCATAATACGGTTTGCCGTTGTCTGTACAAACTGGTGATCGTGGCAGGAGAAGAGTGCAACACCGGGGAACTTGATCAGTCCGTTGTTCAGGGCAGTGATGGACTCCATATCCAGGTGGTTGGTGGGTTCATCGAGAACCAGACAGTTTGCACCGCTGATCATCATCTTGGAAAGCAGACAGCGTACCTTTTCTCCACCGGATAAAACCTTTACCTTCTTCACACCGTCCTCGCCGGCGAAAAGCATTCTGCCAAGGAAGCCACGTACATAGGTGACATCCTTAACCGGAGAGTAGCCGGTCAGCCAGTCCACAATCGTCAGGTTGTTATCGAATTCAGCCGTACTGTCCTTCGGGAAATAGGCCTGGGAGGTGGTAACACCCCATTTATAAGTACCTTCATCGGGTTCCATTTCGCCCATTAAAATCTGGAAGAGAGTCGTCTTTGCAAGCTCGTTGCTTCCGACAAAAGCGATCTTGTCCTCATGTCCCATGATAAAGGAAATGTTGTTCAATACCTTTTCTCCGTTGATGGTCTTGGAGATTCCCTCTACAGAGAGAACCTCATTACCGATTTCACGGTCGGGACGGAAGTCAATATAAGGATATTTACGGCTGGAGGGCTTGATTTCATCCAGCTCGATTTTTTCAAGGGCACGCTTTCTGCTGGTTGCCTGCTTGGATTTACTTGCGTTTGCAGAGAAGCGGGAGATAAATTCCTGTAATTCCTTGATTTTTTCTTCCTTCTTCTTATTGGCTTCCTTCATCTGCTTGATTAATAACTGACTGGACTCAAACCAGAAGTCGTAGTTTCCGGCGTAAAGCTGGATCTTGCCATAGTCGATGTCTGCGGTGTGGGTACATACTTTATTTAAGAAGTAACGGTCATGGGATACAACGATAACGGTATTCTCGAAGTTGATGAGGAATTCTTCAAGCCATGCGATCGCATCGAGATCCAGGTGGTTCGTAGGCTCGTCGAGAAGCAGAATGTCCGGATTACCGAACAGTGCTTTCGCAAGTAAAACCTTCACCTTGTCATTACCGTTTAAGTCCTTCATGATAGCATAGTGTAAGGAAGGATCAATACCAAGACCGTTTAATAACATGGCGGCATTGCTTTCGGCTTCCCAGCCGTCCATTTCTGCAAATTCCGCTTCAAGTTCGCTGGCACGGATACCATCTTCGTCACTGAAATCCTCTTTGGCATAGATGGCGTCCTTTTCCTTCATAATCTGGTAAAGGCGTTCATTACCCATAATAACGACATCCATAACCGGATAAGCATCATATTTGAAGTGATCCTGTTCGAGGACTGAAAGACGCTGGCCGGGAGTGATGGTAACATCACCGCTTGTTGTTTCCAAAGCACCGGATAATATCTTTAAAAATGTGGACTTTCCGGCACCGTTGGCACCGATCAGACCATAGCAGTTTCCCTCGGTAAATTTGATATTTACATCCTCAAAGAGGGCCTTCTTGCCGATTCGTAAAGTTACATTATTTGCCTGAATCATTTTCTTACCTCTGTTTTCTCGATTTTATTGTTGGACATACAAATCTTATTATACATAAAATCGTTGGATTTTCAAGGAAAATAAGCTATAGAAGGATGGTAGTGTTTGTGATAAAATAAAATTAATAGCAAAAACAAAATGTAAGGGAGTCCTGACTATGAAACTGAATTACAAAAGAACTGTGTTAATCGGTCTGGCCTTTCTTTCCATTTGTGCGTTCTGGCAGATGTATGACAGCATTATTCCACTGATCCTGCAGAACACATTTGGAATCGGGGAGACACTGACCGGAGCCATCATGGCGGCCGATAACGTGCTTGCCATTTTTTTGCTTCCGTTATTCGGAGCATTATCGGATAAGGCCGATACCCGTTTGGGAAAGAGAATGCCGTTTATCGTGACGGGAACGGTGCTGGCGGTGATTTTCCTGCTGCTTTTACCAATCGCAGACAGAAAGGTCAACATGGTATTGTTTATTGTATCCCTGTTTGCACTTCTCGTATCCATGGGACTGTACCGTTCACCGGCGGTAGCGCTGATGCCGGATCTGACACCGAATAAGCTCCGCAGTAAGGGAAATGCGATTATCAATCTGATGGGAGCGGTAGGCGGTGTCTACACGCTGATCATGATTAAGCTCCTGGTCGGCATGGGAGACCGTCCGGATTACATGCCGCTGTTTGTCAGCGTAGCAGCTCTGATGACCGTTTCGGTCGGCATTCTGGCAATTACGATTTTCGAGAAAAGGATAAAGGCGAAGGTTGCAGAAGAGATCAGGACCTATGAAGACAGCACCAGAGTAAAGGTGGAAACCGAGGATACCATCGAAGCAGAGGAAGCTGCAAAGGATGGCAGTGCGGTAAAGCATCAGATGCCTGCAGAAGTAAAGCGCAGCATGGGATTCCTGCTTGCTTCCATTTTCCTGTGGTTTACAGCTTACAATGCAGTAACGACCGCTTTTTCCCGTTATACGAAGGTGGTATGGCACTTGGAAGGCGGCGGATTTGCAGACTGTCTGATGGTGGCAACGATAGCTGCTATTTTGAGCTATGTTCCTATTGGAAATCTGGCAGGAAGGATTGGCAGAAAGAAGACGATTTTGGTGGGAATCGTACTGATGAGCGGCTGCTATTTTGCAGCAATTTTTGCCAATCAGTATCATGCACTGATTAATGTGGCTTTTGCAGTGATTGGTATCGGCTGGGCGGCGATCAATGTCAACTCCTATCCAATGATCGTCGAAATGAGTAAGGGAAGTGATATTGGTAAGTTTACAGGAACCTATTATACCTTTTCCATGGCTGCACAGATTCTGACACCGGTTCTGTCGGGTTTCCTGCTCGAGAAGGTTTCCTATAGGACATTGTTCCCATATGCGTTCGTGTTCTCGGTGCTGGCGTTTATTACAATGATGCAGGTACATCACGGAGATACCAGACCGGATAAGAAGGCAAGCGTCCTCGAGCATTTTGATGTGGATGATTAGAGGGAGTTATGTATTGACGGGAGAGAAATTTACATAAGAAATCAGGTAAGAAACAAATGAAAACAATAGCAGTATTAATTTGGTTAAAAGTGATCGTTATGATTCTGGCAGTACTTGTTGTGCTGTATTTGCTAATGATTATGCCAAGGCTTACGAACCGGCGTGAACGGAAGAAGTTTTTAAATGTGTATTATGCACATCGTGGCCTGCATGATAACGAAACGGATGCCCCGGAAAATTCCATGTCGGCTTTTCGCAGGGCAGTAGAGGCGGGGTATGGAATTGAGCTGGATGTACAGGTGACAAAGGATAAGATCCCGGTAGTCTTCCATGATTTTACGTTACAGAGGGTCTGTGGACAGGAAGGTAAGGTATGTGACTATACCTACGAAGAACTGCAGAAGTTCCGTTTATGTAAGAGCAGCGAAACGATTCCTCTGTTTGAAGATGTTTTAAAGCTTGTTGCCGGGAAGGTTCCTCTTATTGTGGAGCTGAAGGTAGAGTTTACCAATCTTTCCGTATGTGAAAAGGCAGATGCCCTTTTACGGAGGTACAAGGGGCTGTACTGCATGGAATCCTTTAATCCGCTTGCCGTGTTCTGGTATCGCAGGCATCATAAGGAAGTGGTGCGTGGACAGCTTGCGGAAGCTTTTTTACGTACCGGGGAATTCAAAGGACCGCTGTACTTTATTCTGCAGAACCTGTTACTGAATTTCCTGACGAAGCCGGATTTTGTGGCATATAATCACAAGCATGCAGACGTTTTATCCAGAAAAATCTGCCGTGGCCTTTATGGCAATATGGCAGCAGCCTGGACAATCAAAAGCCAGCAGGAGTTAGATGAGGCAAAGAAGCATTTTGATGTGTTTATCTTTGATTCCTTTATCCCGGATTAAAAGAAGAATTAATGCTTAAGATAAACAGAATTTTAATGCGTAGTGATTGATATTATGTTATACTGAATTCATTAGGGGTAACATCAAATTTTGAGGGAAAAGGAGAAGAAAATTATGGAAAAATGGGTTTACTTATTTAAGGAAGGAAGCGCTGACATGAGAAATCTGCTCGGCGGCAAGGGTGCAAACCTTGCAGAGATGACCAACATCGGCCTTCCTGTACCGCAGGGATTCACAATTACGACAGAGGCCTGCACACAGTACTATGAGGATGGACGCGAGATCAATGGAGAGATCCGCGCACAGATTGATGAGTACATAGGAAAGATGGAAGAGATTACAGGTAAGAAGTTTGGAGATAAGAAGAACCCGCTGCTTGTATCCGTGCGCTCCGGAGCGCGTGCTTCCATGCCGGGAATGATGGACACCATACTCAATCTTGGTCTGAATGAAGAAGTGGTGAATGCCATTGCAGAGATGTCCGGAAATCCCCGTTGGGCGTGGGACTGCTACCGGAGATTTATCCAGATGTATTCCGATGTTGTTATGGAGGTCGGCAAGAAGTATTTTGAAGAGCTGATTGATGAAATGAAGGAAAAGCGCGGCGTGAAGCAGGACGTTGAGCTTACAACAGAAGACCTTAAGGAGCTGGCAGCACAGTTTAAGGCAGAATACAAAGAGAAGATCGGTGAGGACTTCCCGGATGATCCGAAGGAACAGCTTATGGGAGCGATCAAAGCCGTATTCCGTTCCTGGGACAACCCCCGTGCGAATGTGTACCGTCGTGACAACGACATCCCGTATTCCTGGGGAACTGCAGTCAATGTACAATCCATGGCGTTTGGTAACATGGGTGATGACTGCGGTACAGGCGTTGCATTTACCCGTGATCCTGCAACCGGAGAAAAGGGACTGTTTGGTGAATTCTTAACAAATGCACAGGGAGAGGACGTTGTAGCAGGTGTCCGTACGCCGATGAAGATTGCGGAGATGGAGCAGAAGTTCCCGGAAGCGTTCAAACAGTTTACCGAGGTGTGCCAGACCCTGGAGAAGCATTACAGGGACATGCAGGATATGGAATTTACCGTAGAGCATGGAAAGCTTTATATGCTGCAGACACGTAATGGTAAGAGAACCGCACAGGCTGCACTTAAGATTGCCTGTGATCTTGTCGATGAGGGTATGAGAACTGAGGAAGAGGCAGTTGCCATGATTGATCCCCGTAACCTGGATACCTTATTGCATCCGCAGTTTGATGCTGCTGCATTAAAGGCAGCTACCCCGGTTGGAAAGGGACTTGGAGCATCTCCCGGCGCTGCATGCGGTAAGATTGTTTTCTCCGCAGAGGATGCAGAGAACTGGGCAGGCAGGGGTGAGAAGGTTGTTTTAGTCCGTCTTGAAACCTCTCCCGAAGACATTACCGGTATGAAGGTATCCCAGGGGATCCTTACGGTACGTGGCGGTATGACAAGCCATGCAGCCGTTGTTGCCCGTGGTATGGGAACCTGCTGTGTTTCCGGCTGTGGTGATATTGTGATGGATGAAGCCAATAAGACCTTTACCTTAGGCGGAAAGGAATTCCATGAAGGAGATTATCTTTCCATTGATGGAACAACTGGAAATATTTATGATGGACAGATTAAGACGGTAGATGCAAAGATCGCAGGAGAGTTCGGACGTGTTATGGCATGGGCAGACAAGTATCGCAGGTTAAAGGTTCGTACCAACGCTGATACTCCCCATGATGCCAGAAGAGCAAGAGAGCTTGGGGCAGAGGGAATCGGACTTTGCCGTACGGAGCATATGTTCTTTGAAGAAGACCGTATCGCAGCCTTCCGTGAAATGATCTGTTCCGATACGGTAGAAGAAAGAGAAGCTGCACTTGAAAAGATTCTTCCTTATCAGCAGGGAGATTTCAAGGAACTTTACGAAGCACTCGAAGGAAATCCTGTAACCATCCGTTTCTTAGATCCGCCGCTTCATGAGTTCGTTCCGACCGAGGAAGCGGATATTGAGAAGCTTGCCAAAGCAAAGAACAAGAGTGTTCATGAAATTAAGGCTATGATTGACAGCCTGCATGAATTCAATCCGATGATGGGACACAGAGGATGTCGTCTGGCAGTTACTTATCCGGAAATTGCCAAGATGCAGACCAAGGCTGTGATCCGTGCAGCAATCGAGGTTAAGAAGGCGCATCCGGACTGGAACCTGAAGCCGGAAATTATGATTCCGCTTGTTGGAGATGTAAAGGAATTTGATTTCGTTAAGAAGATCGTTGTAGAAACCGCAGATGCAGAAATCAAGGCAGCAGGAGTCACCATGGAGTACGAAGTAGGTACGATGATTGAGATCCCACGTGCGGCACTTACTGCAGATGCAATTGCAAAGGATGCAGATTTCTTCTGCTTCGGTACGAATGACCTGACACAGATGACCTATGGATTCTCCCGTGATGATGCGAGCAAGTTCTTAGGTGGATACTATGACACCAAGATCTTTGAATATGATCCGTTTATCAAGCTTGACCAGATTGGTGTTGGTAAGCTGATGGAAATGGCGATTCAGCTTGGCAGACCGGCTAATCCGAAGCTTCATATCGGTATCTGTGGTGAGCACGGCGGAGATCCTTCTTCCGTAGAATTCTGCCACAGGATCGGTCTGGATTATGTATCCTGTTCACCGTTCCGTGTGCCGATTGCAAGACTGGCAGCAGCACAGGCTGCTATCGCCGAGTCACGTCACTAAAAGATCCGAGCTGTTTTTTGGGAACTTTCGAAATTTCGAAAGAATTTATGAGACAGAGTATGAGGATTTATCATCCGGAAAACTCGTTTCATTACCCAGAAAAGCTTGAAATAAAGCTATTCCTAGTATAGGGTGTCTGCTTAGACACCCTATATTTTTTTACAGAAAATAATTTTCATCAGCCGTCCAGGATGACATGATACAAACTTTTTCTGAATGCATTTTTCAAAATTTGGAGGTGAAAGTTCGGGATTCCGAACACGAAAAAAAGATCATTTTGGAAAAAGTTCGGGATTTCCGAACTTAGAAGGAGGTTTAAAATGTCTGAATTTACGGCAAAGAAGATTAAGGAAGCTCGTGTTAGGGCTGGAATAACTCAAGATGAAGCAGCGACTCATATAAAAATTAAAAAGAGTACAATCAGTGACATTGAGTCTGCGAAAAGAAATATAACTGCAGATGAGCTTGCTCAATTCTCTCGTATCTATAATGTGGATGTAAGAGAGCTACTATTTGTAGATTTTACAGCTGAAGGAGAAGAGATTGGCTGCCAAATACAGTTCGTTCTTTAAATTACTTGAAAAACTATCTGATCGTGATGTTGAAGATGTTTATTGGGTAATAAAGCGTAAGGTAGAAGGATTATTATAAAACTGAACAGTTTATTAGATGGACCGGTAGGGGTAAAAACCTACCGGTTTTTTATGTTAGGATTTTAAACAGTGTAAAGGATGTTAAACAAATTAAACATGCCTATTGACTTTATGCAGATCAATGTTAAGATATAAAACATAAGGAGCGCACTTATAAATCAGATTAAGAGGAGATGATTATATGAACCAATATGTAGTTGTTGATCTTGAAATGTGTAAAGTACCTTATTCAAACAGAAAAAAAGAATTTCATGGAGCAAACGAAACCATCCAAATCGGTGCAGTGCTTTTAAATGAAAATTATGAAGTGGTTGATGAATTCAATACATATGTAAGACCTGAGTTTGGATCATTGGATTGGTTTATCACTAATCTCACAGGAATTACTCCAAAAGATTTGAAAAGTGCACCAACAATGAGAGAGGCAATGAAGGCATTTATATCTTGGATTCCGGAAGATGCTTTTGTTGTATCCTGGAGTGACAACGATCTAAAACAGATTCAGAAAGAGGCTGAGGCAAAACTGATTGAAGATGAAAGACTTGATTCTATATTAGGAACTTGGATTGATTGTCAGAAGATGTTTTCAGAAAGATTAGATGAAGAAAGAATCTTCAGGTTATCAGAAGCTCTTATTGCTACAGATATTATCCAAGAGGGGCATGAACATGATGGATTGGTAGATGCTGAAAATACAGCAAAACTATTTGCCAAAATGATGTTAGAGCCAGAATTAAAATTGAATAGTTACTTTGAAAGTGCTCACAACGAATGCAATGACACACTTTGCTTTTCTATGGGCGATTTATTTAAAAACATACAATTAGCATAAGGAGAAATGTACAATGGCTAAAGATTGGGATTATGCAAATCTTGCATACACAGCAAAGGAATTTGGTGGACCAGAAAAGTACCTTCAGATTGTAAGGGATTATTCCTTTCAGGAAGGCAGGAAAGAACAGTTAATTATTGATGGAGTGATTGTTGTTGGAGCAGGATGCTTATATTTGGGAGCTAAGGCAATTAAGCATTTTAAAAAGAAGAGAGTAACAGCTGAACAGGCTAATGAAGCAGAACAGGTACTTGTTGAAAAGATGAATGAGGTTCTTGATGAAGAGGTAACTGTTACACCAGAATTTTAATCTGTCAAAAGTATGGAGGATTGGATATGAGTACACCGGATCAGAGACTTATGGATTTAGGACAAAAAATTATAGAATACCGTAATAATGCAGATATTAAGCAAGAGGCATTTGCAAAAGAACTAGGAATCAGCAGAACAACATTAAGTTTTATTGAAAATGGTTCTCAGGCACCAAGTTTTGAAGTGTTAGTAAAACTGGCGCAGATTACAAATATCAATTTTAATGAGCTTATAGATGTAAAATCTAAAAATATTGTGGTTGTTGATACCAACATTTTGTTGAATCGTCCTGAAATGTTAGGAGTTCTACTTAAAGACTGTGACCAGGTGTATATTCCAATCCCGGTTATTGAAGAGATAAATTATCAAAAGGATCATGGAAAAGAAAAGGAACGTAGAAATGCTTCTTTGTGTGAAGATATTATCGTAAAGAAAAAGACTGAAAAGTTGGATATTCACACAGATTCTGATATTGATGGAAGTAACGATGATAAAATCTTGGATATAGCGATAAAACTGGCGGAGAAAGATATTTCAAATTCAGTTTATCTTTTGACTAATGATAAGGACTTCATTCTTAAGAATACGAAAGGATTAACTAATCTGAGAATAATCGGATCAAATCAATATAGCAAGATCTTTAGCGAGAAGGATGGTTATAATGATGCACTTTCGCAAAGATTTTTTGTGGCTGTTTTGAAACGCGACTTAGATTCTGCAAAAAATCTTTTGGAGAAGAAAGGAAAAAGCATAAATGTAAACGCTATTGATTCTAGATCAGGATATACGCCATTAATACAGGCATTAGTTAATAAGGATGAAGAAATGGTAAAGTATCTGCTTTCGCTAGATCGAATAGATGTTAATGCAGTAGATAACAAAAAACATTATTTGCCACCATTATCGCATGTTATGCAAATGCAAAATGGAAGAGACGCAGAGAATTTTGCAAAGTTATTAATCCAAAATGGAGCTAATGTAAATGAGCCTTCTCAGAGTGAGACAAATCCCTTCAATATGCCATTAATGATTGCTACATGGCATGGGCATTTGAATCTTGTGAAGCTGCTTGTAGAAAATGGTGCTTATATTAACCAGCAGGATATGAAGAATGGTTTTACGGCACTGATGAAGGCGGTTTTTCACAAGGAGGATGCTTCAATCTTGAAGTATCTTTTGGAACATGGAGCTGATAAAAATATAATGTCTTTCAAGGATAAAAAGACTGCTTTGGATTACGCATACGATAGGGGTAATGAAGAACTTATTAGTATGTTGAAAGAGAGTGATGGCAATGATTAATAGGATTTGTATATCCATCAATAATCGCTGCAATTTAGGATGTAAGTATTGTCATTTTCATGAAAAAAGCATCTTAGATGATGCGGATATGGATGTATTTAAGATACTTGATAATGTTAAAACTTATGCCAAAGGAAACTTCAAGATAGGTTTTGTAGGAAATGGCGAAGGATTACTTGATTGGCCTAAACTTAAGTCATATATCGCTTATTTAGAGGATTATCCTAATATAAGTATTTATACAATTACCAATGGCACTGTGTCTTTGAATGATGAGGATTGGAGATTTTTAGAGAATCATAGTGTAAATGTAGGCTTTTCCATAGACGGTTATAAGGAACTGCATGACAAGAATCGTAGTAATTCTTTTGACAAGGCTATGCACAATGTCGAGGAATATAAATGTGTGACCGGACATTATCCTACATTTAATGCGACCGTAGGAGAGGATAGTTTATTAAATGCGGATAAGGTTATAAACTTTTTCAAACCATTTGGAGTGCGAGTGACCTTTTCGAGGATGATAGGAAGATATGGAATCTCGTTGCAAGAATACCGTGATTTTCTAGAAAGTGCTGAAAAGACACTCGAAGTAAGAAGAGGCGGGCTTGATTGTACAATGTATGGTGGACAATGTGGCGCTGGGACAAATAACTATTTTTTTGCTAATGGTTTTGTTTATTTCTGTGGTAATTGTATCGATTTACCTCCGGTTGGTAAAAGCGATATGACATTTGAAGAATTAGAAAAGATATCTTTAGATTTTGACAGAAATTATTGTTATAAGGAGTCACTATGAGAATCGGATTATATGGTATGCCAACTGCTGGTAAAACTTATATTTTGGAAAAAGTAGATTCTATTGAAGTTATGGCTGGCAGTGTTCTTTTGCGTGAAATATGTCCCTTTTTTGATTTAGAAGATGATCATGGAAAAAATATGGCTCGTGAAGAGTTGGCAAAACGATTGTTGTGCGTAGATTCATTCATTATGGATGGACACTATGCATTTGGTGATAAAGTAGCATTTACTGATATGGATGGACAGCTATACGATGTTATTCTTTATCTTTATATTTCACCAGACGTACTAATAAAGCGGATGAGAGAATCAGATAAGAACAAGAAATACTTATCTTACGATATAGAAAAATGGCAAATTAATGAAATTGAAAGGCTACGTGATTACTGTCACAAGAATAATAAGGATTTTTATGTAATAGATAATCCGAAGGATAATTTTTTTACTGATGTGACAGAAGTTGTGAAGTTCATAAATGCTATTGTAAATGGTTTTAGCTGCAAACGGTTTGCTGCAGATTGTGCCGAAAAAATCTTGAACTGCACAGATTCGGAAGAAATAACTCTTTTGGATGGAGACAAGACGATTACAAAAGAAGATAGTTCGCATGCAGTATTTGGATATACTACGCATATATATGATGGTAATTTTTATACAGGATTTCAGTCATGGAGGCAGGCAGAAGAATTTAAAACTTATTGTTTTGATGATTTGAAAGAATTACCTGTTGGTCTAAACGAAAAAGTTTGTAAAGTCTTGAATATGGATTCCTTTATACTTACATCAGGTCATGAGCGTGTTTGGAACTTTATATCAGACTATTTAGGTGTTCCTTATTTTGCAGGAGTAGAAATGTCCGCTGAGACAAAATTCTTTATTACAAAGAAGCTCCAAGAGGCAGGAAAGACAGTGATAGCTTATGGAGATGGAATGAACGATTACTATATGCTTAAACAGGCGGATGTTGGTTATCTTATTCCTAAAGAAGACGGAACGATTAGTAGATCCTTAAAAGGAAAGGATTTAGGAGGTGTTGCTATTGTTCGAACTTAATAAAACTAAAGAGGTGGAAGAATTAATTGCTGTTACGAAATCTGATTCAGGAATATCAGGACCAGAGCTAGCAAAAGCGCACATACGACTTGGAGAGCTATTAGCTGAAAATATTGATATAGAACCAGAAGATACAACTGTCGTTGCTTTGCTTAGGGGTGGAATATTTTTTGCGCAGGGAATTTATTTTAAATTGGGATGTAAATTTGAGGTATATGATCCAAAGCAGGGTGAGTTTAAGCGCCCAACTACTAAAAATGTAATTCTAGTCGATTCGGTAATAAATACAGGAAAGACAATAGTTAATCTCATTGATGAGGACGTAAAAGTTGCAAGTTGTGTAATTAATGATAAGGCTGTACCTCTTTTTGAAGATAAGCTATATACAGTCAGGGTTTCGACTAATTCGTTTGTTGGTAGTGCTGTAAAGACTCAAAAAGGCAACAAGGGACCAGATACGACAATGCGATTGTTTAATCAACTATAATTGTATGTTTTCAATTGTTAAAGGAGGTATTCATTATGGCATGGAAATTAGAAATTCATTTTAGCGATGGTTCATCGGAACTTGTTGATGATGATTTTGAAACAGAACAGGATGCTCAGGATGAGTATGATTCATGGCTCGAAAATTGGAATGCAGGAAGAGAAACATTAATGCTTGCTGGTGAAGATTATATCGATGCTGATATCGAGGACTGCGATATTTGGGAAGAATAAGAGGCAGTATTATAGTGTTTTAACCTACAGAATACCCGCATTGTAGAGTACACCTGCTTTGCGGGTATTTTTTGTCCTTGACGTATACGGAGACCGTATATATAATAAAAGTAGATAGATATACGGTGACCGTATACGGGAGGTGCATTATGGAAGATTTAGATTTAAAACTTGATAGTATTGCTAATGGAGTATTAGTCGGGCAAACTGATAAGAAAAAAGCTGATGCGGACGAGAAAAAAAGAATGTATGCAAGCGCCTTTGCTTATATTAGAAGCCAGACTGGAATGAATAAGAAGGATTTTGCAGAATACCTTGGAATTCCATATAGAACATTACAGGATTGGGAACTGGGAAATACCCAGGCGCCGGAATATGTGCTCCGATTAATTGCCTATAAAGTACAGATGGAGAAGGAAAGGGGGAACCTATGATGACAGTATTGTATGGTATTGGAACGATTTTTAGATTTATTCTTAGTGTAGTATTATTGCCGGTACAGGCAGTACTTACACTTGTGATGCTTGCGATGGCGTTTGCAGGTAGTCTTGCATGCACTTTATTTGAAATCATTGGAACGCTAAGCGTAATCTGTGGCTTGTATGAATTTATTAGCAGTACAGGTTCTGCTACCTCTGGATGGTAGTTTTTGATAGGCGGTATTCTTCTTGTTATTATCCCTCAGGCTTTGACAATTTGGGGAGAAGCAGGATTGCTGAATTTAAAGGACCTTTTGGCAAGAATTTAGTGTCGTGACCGATTTTGTCTCGTTTTGACTCGTTTTGTCTCGTCTCGACCGACATTAGCACTTGGGCTATTGGGAATAATCTAGATGTATCCATTCAAATAATGTGCCATCATGATTGACTTAAAGTGGGTTGTTGCGTGGATGTTAGTGTGAATAAAGATATTGTTTACTTTCTCGCTTAAAGATGTTCAGAAGTTGCGCGAGAAAGTAATGGATATAGTATATTTACCGGAAAAATCCTTTGACAATGAAGAAAAATTGAATATAATAAAAGCGAAATGAATAATTTCAAAAATGTGAAAGGAGAGTTCTGTATGTTATATGATTATATTATTACCAATTATAAAAAAGATGAACCAATCTTTCTTGCAGAGCTTCCTGGCAAATCCAGAGAATCTGTAAGGCAAGAAATGAAGAAACTTACAGATGAAGGAAAAATAGAGCGGTTATACAATGGCGTGTATTATCGTTCTTACAAAACTATTTTGGGAACTAAGGGAAAGGTATCGGTTGAAAAGTTTATACAAAAGAGGTATTTAGAGGCTGACGGAGTGGTGTCGGGATATATTACGGGGATCCAGCTTGCGAATATGTATGGTTTTACAACGCAAAATCCGTCTTGCTATGAGGTATGTTCTAATGAGGCATCTACCAAACAGCGTAAAGTAGATGTAGATGGCAGACAGATTATTGTTTACAAACCGGTTGTAGAAGTATCAAAGGAAAATAGAGGTGCATTGTAATTTTTGGACTTTATGAGTACGATTGACAGATACAGCGAAGTTAGTGGTGATGAATTTACAATGAAGATAAAGAATTTTATTTCTACTGTAGGAGTCGATTTTGAGCAGGTGAAAAAATATTTATCACTATTTCCGGATAGAGTATATCGGAATATTTATCAGGGAGGTTTGATGAATGAATTGGTATAAAGAGTATCAAACTGAATGGAAAGAGATTATTGAGACGGTGGCCAGAGAATTGGGCAAAAGTGAGCAAATGCTTGAAAAAGATACCATTCAGTCAATGTTCCTGTTTGAGCTGGCAAAGTCGGAATTATTCCTGAGACTCTTTCAGAGATGTTGTCATTCAAAAGTGCGTATGTTGACCATGAAATTATCGAACGCTTTGTAAGCCGGATTAAAGTAATCGGTTATGATAAGTATAAATGGATTATCAATTTATCCGGTAAGGAGTTTGATGAAGCAAAAGATATGGATTCGGAGATTCAGATAACAAGAGTGTTGTCTTTTGAGGAAGCAAGAGCATGGAGAAAACTTTCCGGAGATTATGTGAGAAATCGCCAGTGGAACGATATTGAAGTGGATATCAGAATTATATAGTGAAGTAAGGACGAGAAGCTTTCGGGTCTCTCGTTTTTGCTGTGTAGAAAACTAAATTGGGAATTGAGATATGGATATAAAATGATATAATTGGAGACAGAGGAAACTTTGAATTCTCACTTGAGGTATTTTTAGGGATTTAATAACTGTTATATCTTGTTATAAAAATCTCGTCAAACCCTTGAAAATACTAAAGTTTTATGTGTGTCTTATTTATTACATCTTGTATCGTGCTATATAGTTTTACACTTGCTTATAACATCTGATAAGGGAAAAAATAAGGGAAAATATGAGGTGACATATATGAAGTGTTTTAAAATAGATTCAATAGGGTATGGTTGGTTTGAGTTCAGAATTGGGATGTATTATGTAGAAACATCGGATTTTCTTGGATATGATATGCCAACAGAATTTTTGAATAAATTAATAAAGGTATTGAAGGGATCTTCAAAAGAGTGGGTTTATGTAATGAATGAGCCGGGAGCAGATATTTTGGAGATTCTGCGTAGTGATAATATGATTACTGTCAATTCTTTTTCAATGAATAAACCATCAACTGAATTAAGTAGTGAGATTGAAGAAGAATTGAAAAACATTGGTGAACATGAGTTTTCAATTTCGATTAATATACCGGAACTGGTGGATGCAGTTGTCACAGAATATTCGTTGTATGAAAATGGAAACGGACGGAAATGTTTTGATTTGAATTGGGGAGGATATCCTCAAAAAGAGTATGATGAACTTAAAAGAATTGCAATTGAAATTAATAAGAACCAAGGTAAATATGATAAATTAAACTGTATAGAATTCTTAAAGAGTTAATTGAAACGAATATAATAGTATTTTTATTGAAGAGGGATATATGGATTATTCAACTATACTAAGAGATAACTTGCTATCAGCAATAGAAGAACTCAAAAAGAAAAATAATATATCTTCAACAAATTACTACATACATGTATGTCCAGATGTGAGTGAAAAAGAATTATCCAGAATATTAAGTACGGATTTGTATTATCGAGAAAGATTTATAAATGGAGCTTATGAAACAAAAAGCTTTAATGTAGATGAGTTTGTGAAGGGTTTTTCACCATCATTCGGCTTGCCATTGTGGATGGATATGATGTTGTTATCATACAACGATGATGGAATACATATTAAATTGGATATGAGTATTCGCTTTAGAAAAACTAAAGATTTATGTTATAAGGAAACAGGGCATCCGCCTATTAGAGTGTTGTGATAGTACGAATAACGAAATACCCAGAGTACAAATCAAAGATTTGTGCGAAGGGTGTATTTCGCTCTGCGAGGCGGTATAATATTTGATTAATGAGAACAGATAAAGAAGTAGTTTATTACATATCATTTGGAGATAAGATGTATGGAAGATTGGCGATATATTAATAGTCAAAGAGAAATTGAAGAATTTGTAAAAGAAACAATGGGAATGCACGATACTGTTATGGTTGGATTGGATTATATGGCTGGTACATGGGGCGACGATATGGCAACCTATTTTTCAGGTCCTAACAGTAAAAATTTAAGGGTAATATTCACTAGTCCGTGGACTAATGGTAATATAGAGATGATTTTTGAAACGGTATGCAGATTTAATATTTCCGGTTGGCAGGAGTGTTATTCTGATGAGATTTTGGAATGTTCTATCAGCTTGGAAAAATTGAAAAAGAACTCGGATGAGACATATGTACTTTGGACGTCGGGCGGAACTCCTAGGGCATGTGGAAAAGAAGAATTACTTTTAGAACCGATTGATACATATATAATATCAAAACGTGTCAGGTGGAGAATTACTAAATTGAATTACAAATGCCCGTGTTGCGGTTACTATACTTTTGGGCATCCACCGATGGGCGAATTGGATAATTGTCCTGTTTGCTGTTGGTTTGATGATACAGAATGTTTAGGAGATTTGGATTATGTAAATGCCTGCTTGGGAATAAGTCTAAGACAGGCAAGAAAGAATTTTCTTGTAAAGAGAGCCTGTAAAGATGAGTTTATGTCAGAAGTTAGATTGCCATTGGAAAATGAATTGGATGGTATTAACTGGATTATTCCAAGTAAGAAGTGGTAAGTGTTTCCCTTATCTGTTACTCACAAGGGAAAAAATAAGGGAAAAGTGCAAATTACATAGATGTTGATGGGCGGGAAAGCCCGTAAATACTAGAAAGTTAGAGAAATACACGCGTAATTTTGAAGTTTCACTTGAGGTATTTTGAAGGATTTAATAACTGCTATATCTTGTTATAAAAATCTCTACAAACTATTGAAAACATTAAAGTTAAGGGAAAGAAAAAATTAAACTTGAAGGAGAAGTAAAAAATGAGTTTACATATTGAGCCTTTTGCGGTGAATGATTCTAACATTGAAGGACTTAAAATAATCAGTGCCAAAATGTCAACCGATGACCGTGGAACTGTTCGTGAATTGTTTCGTGGTAGCATATATTTTGAAGTTCTTCCGAAGACTGTAACAGGATGGAAGCAGATTAACTTAACCAGAACTAAGAAGGGAGCTGTTCGTGGACTTCATGGCGAGGCGATGTCCAAATTAGTTACTGTAGCTTATGGCTCTGTTTTCGGTGCGTATGTTGATACAAGACCGGACAGTAAGACTTTCGGTGCTGTTCAGACTGTACATATTACACCTGGCGTTCAAGTATTTGTGCCACAAGGCGTATGTAATGGTTTTCAGGCACTGGAAGATACAGAATATCTATATTTCTTTGACAATGAATGGGCTCCTGGAATGCCCGGTACAGCACTTTGTCCGTTGGATCCTGAACTTGATATCAAGTGGCCGATTCCTATTGAGACTAGTGATTTTAATCAGATTTCTGAGAAGGATTCTAAGGCTCCAACTCTTAAGGAGCTTCGTAAGACTCTAGGGATGAATTAAGCAAACAATAGTTTCATTTTGAGCTGTTTTATCTCCATAGAATTTCTCACAGCTGGCAATATCTACCTGATATAATAAAGGAAAGTGAAAATTACATAGCTTTTTGATACAAATGGGTTGTATAAAATTGCTATTATGGTTTTTGATTTATAGAGAAAAGAAAAATTCAGTTTAGAAGAGAGTTTAAATCTCAGCATTACCCCCTTCAACTATGGCACCTGCAATACAGCTGTGCACTACAAATAAGGGTTAGGGTAACACCATGTAATGTGTACTCTGCACAGGCTGCTATCAGCGAGGCACGTTAATTGAAGATGCGACGTTTTTAGGGACATTCGAAATATCCAAGGACTTCATGAAAAAGAGTGCAAAGCTCTATTATGAAGATAATGTATTTCGATTTTCTCAAAAGATGGAATTGAAGCTATACATTGTATAGGGGGTCTGCAAAGGCTCCATATATTTTTGCATAAATAATTAGAAATTTTGCGTACTGTGAACCTTGTGTACATTTGAAAATTTTAGTTACAGCTGCTTGTTGTAAAATCGTGATTTATCGGATACAATATATTTAAAGATAAAATGATGATAAAATTATGATAAGTAATGCAAGGAGGTTTTTATGATACAGATTAGACCAGTTTCTGATTTAAGAAATAAATTTCCGGATGTAGAGAAGGCAGTTGCATGTGGTGAACCGGTATATTTAACAAAAAACGGATACGGTGCAATGGTTGTGCTTAGTCTGGAAGCATATTCAAGATTAACAGATGGCATTGAAGCAGCTCTTGATATGGCTGATAAAGCTGCGGAAGAAGATGACAGAAGATATACGCATGAAGAAGTTTTCTCTAACCTTAGAAGGAGGGTAAAGGGCTAATACAAAGTATAAGCTGTGATATTTGCCATTGTTCTATAGGGATCTAGAGGAAAAGGTTGTATATATCGCAGAGGAATTACATAATGAAAATATGTGAAAAACTTTGTTGTCTATTATGTTGTAATAGATGATGAGGGAGACGACAAGATTATGGAAGTGAGAAGATTTTTGTATAACAAGCAGGAGGTAAAGCGTTTGTTGTAGAGGTTAAGTGAACAGGTATAATTAAAAACACTCCAGATAGAAAATCGGGAGTGTTTTTGGTTATGGCTTTAGGACATTAATTGTAAAAAATTTCTTATGTATTATAAGTATTAGATATGTCTTGTACATAGCAGCCTGGGATTAAATGGTATATGAGTGGCAATTCTTATCAGCCATGTGTTGGCTGATAAGAATTGCAGGAATATTCAATAGGAAGCGTTTCTGCGTTTAGCAATAATCCGGGGGATTGAGAAAATGATATTAAGTGTTTCGAGAAAGACAGATATTCCGGCATTCCATTTTGACTGGTTTTTACAAAGAGTAAAGGAAGGGTATGTAATCAATCGAAATCCTATGTTCCCACAACAATTATATAAAACACCCATTCATCCACTTTCCTGTGACTGCATTGTGTTTTGGACAAAGAATGCGATTCCGGCAATAGAAAAACTGGATGGATTAAGGGAATATCAGTATTACTTTCAATATACAGTCACGGGATATGACAGGGATATTGAACAGAATCTTCCGGATAAAAAATGGATCAGAGAAAACTTTAAAGCATTATCTGATAAAATCGGATGCATGAAGGTGATCTGGAGATATGATCCGATTTTATTCTCCGCTAAATACACACCGGAATGGCACTTGCAGACATTTGGAGCGTTGGCTTCTGATTTTAGAGGTAAAACAGAAAAGTGTGTAATTAGTTTTCTCGATCCTTACTACAATTGTACAGAGATAAATAAGCGTCTGGGAGTGTATTTTCCAGACGGAGAAGAATTGCTTGCGTTTTCAAGGCGAATAGCTGAGATCGGAAAAGAAAATGGAATTACGATTGCCAGTTGTGCGGAGAAGATAGATTTGCAGGAATGTGGAATAGAACATAATTCCTGTATAGATAAGACTTTGATTGAACGAATTGCGGGAAAGCCACTTTCGCTTTCTGTTGATAAAGGACAAAGAGAAGCCTGTGGATGTGTGCAGAGTCTGGATATTGGTACATATAATACCTGCAGGAATGGATGTGTTTATTGCTATGCAACAAAGGGAAAAGGAAGGATAGAAGAAGCTTTTTCCATAAAGGATAATTCTTCACCAATTCTTTGCGATAGAATTTTAGAAAGAGATCATATGATAGAAAGAAAAGTCCAATCATCAGTGAGTAAGAGATACATTAAAAAATAAGTTATAGGTTAACGGTGAAAAAATGAGTATAAGATTTCTTGTATTTAGCGATCTGCATTATGATACGGTGGAAGATGGAGATGAACGAATAAGCAAAATTTTAAGGAAAGTAAAAGAGAATCAGCTTGATTTCTGTATTTCACTAGGCGATTTCTGTGAACCTGTTCTTGAAAATAAAAGATTAGTAAATGCGTTTTTACAGACCAGGGTTCCCATGTACTATACCATTGGAAATCATGAAACGGATCGACATCATCTGGATGAGATTCTTGTTTTTTATGATATGAAATCTCCATTTTATTCCTTTGAATTAGAAAATTACAAATTTATCGTTCTTAATACATGTTTTTATAGTAAAGATGGTGTTGAAGAAGTATTTTATGAAAATAATTATAAGGTAAAAGGATGCGTATATCCTGTTTTGCCGCAAGAGCAGTTGAATTGGCTAAGAGAGGAACTGGATGATCATAAAAAGCATATTGTTTTTTCACATCATAGTTTTTTGAATGAATTTGCAAAACGGGGAGTTCAGAATAGGGATACTATACAGAATATGTTTTCTGCCAGGAATGTATTTCTGTGTATGAATGGACATGATCATGGCGATGCAGTAATTGAAAAGAACGGCACAACATATTATACTGTCAATTCCTCATCCAATGTCTGGATTGGTTCGCAAATTGACAGTTCGGAAACGCTAAAAGAAAAATATAGTCATCTTAACGGAATTTTAACATATAAAGAGCCTTTTGCGGTTATAGTTGAAATTGATGATTCTAAAATAAAGATTAATGGTGTAGAAGGAGAATATCAGTCTGTCACACCCGAGGATATTGGACTGGACAATTACCAGTGGAATGGTGTTTCCATTCTGCCCAAAGCCAGCTCATGGGAAATTAATTTATTACGGTGAATGTAAAACATTCATTTTTTAAGGAGAAAATCTATGAAAAAGTGGTATGCAGAGGAATATAATTTTGAAATTGAAGTTACAGGATTCTTAAGAAGTGATCATACGGAGAATTACTGTAGAAACGGAGAAGAGATAGGAGATAAATATGTCTGCACCTATGGATGTCCGGTCAATGAACAGGGGTATGGAATCTGTTCCAAGATGATGCAGCTTCTTTATGGTGATATGCAGGCGGTAAGAAGTGGCGGAGATCTGACACTGGTTGGTGGAACCGAGCCGTTTGTGAAGGATTACGTGTGTCCGGATGGGTGTGTCTGCTTTCAAATGAGAGCCGTGAAAACGGAAAATGAGAATTTTTACAAAGGAAAATTCTACTAGGAATCTTAAAAATGGAGATAAGGGGCCAAGAGGTGATCGGAGTGAAGCTCACGGTGGAGAAGATTGAAAAGGAAAAAGAAGAGGAAGCTTTTGAAAGCTGGGTCACAGGAGGATATTTTGAAGGAGATTATATTCCATATTCATTTATCGAGGATGGAAAAATAGTTTTCAATGTATCCGCAAATCAAGTGACGCTTTCAGATGTGTTACAGCGCATGGGAGTGGAATTCCATAAATGCCGGCCTGGATTTACCCCTGCTCAGAATGACAGGTATATGTGCATTGCAGAATATTATAATGGAAGTGATGACTACCGGTTGTTTTATCTTGGACAGGAACTAAAAAGCATAGAACAGGATAAGCTTTCTTTTTCGGAACTTTCTCATGCATAAGCTTCAAGAATAATGTATTCTGACGTATGAAGCGGAGCCTTTTGGCAAAAATGCACAAATTATCCAGCATAGAGGTCATTTGCGGTAATCCGCGGGACAACAATCAGAGCAAAATAGCAACATAATTAATGAAAATATAGCTGTTTGAGATCAATATAGTTTTATGAAATAACGAAAATAATGATATAAAATCAGAAAAAGTGCTTGAAAACAAAGGATTTTTTTTCGGGCACTTTTTTATTTGTGACACCATTGCCATAATGTTGTTTAAATGTTACAAATATGCGAAATACAGTACAAAAATTCATAAAATCATTGACTCTTTGAGGGAAAACCGCTATAATGTATATGGCATTTTATAATTGCTAATTCTCTGGTTGGAGGGTGTATTATGGAGGAAAGAAGGGGTATTAATCGTGTGGATTATCGCGTAAAGAGTGTGATAGTTACATGCGATACATTTGAGAAGTTTTATGTTGATGCAATTAATGTAAGTCCGCTTGGAATGGGATTGCTGGCACCGGCAGGTACACCGAATCTTGTTGGCAGACAGATTATTATCGTAGCGGATACGTTAATTATGAATGCGGATGTTCTGAGACAGGAAAAAATGGAAGATGGACAATTCCAGTTGGGAATTAAGGCACGGAAGTTTACACCGGCAGTCCTCAAATATCTGTTCGAGCATATCGCAGAATAATATAATAAAGTACTCACAGGGAATGACCTTAATATAATATGTAACAGGTAACGTAAAAAGGGAATTATTAATGGAAGGGAGATTTTATGAAAAACAACACTTTAAAAGCGCTGGGAATAGCGATTGGAGCGGCAATGAGCGTAATGCTCGCTTCTGATATGGAAGTACACGCTGCTGAAGTGTATGATGCGGAAAACGGAAAAATTGTTGAAAGCGTTGGATACGGATCGGATGATCAGGAAGAAGCAGAAGAAGATAACAAGACACAGATGTCGGATTCCAATAATGACAATGGAAATGATAATGCTGTTGATCTGAATAGTTCCAATGGAAATGTTGCAGATAGCAACAGTGACTCTGATAGTGACACAGATAGCGATAGCGATTCTGACAGTGATGGTGATACAGACAGCGACAGTGATACAGATACAGACAGTGATAGCGATACTGACACCGATACAGATACAGACACGGATACTGACACAGACACAGACACCGATACTGACACGGATACCGATACGGATACAGACACGGATACCGACACAGACACAGATACGGATACTGACACCGACACGGATACAGATACAGATACTGATACGGATACCGATACAGACACGGATACTGACACCGACACCGACACGGATACCGATACAGACACGGATACGGATACTGACACCGATACAGATACTGATACTGATACGGATACTGACACAGATACAGACAGCGACACAGACCTTGAGACAAACAACAAGGGCAATGATACCAATTTAAACCCTGATAAATCTACCGGCAATGTGGATTCATCTAAAAATGAGAACGCTCTTATTAAAGATTTTCTGAATGATATATCAGTTGGAAAAGACTATGTTATTTATGGTAAAGAGCTGACAAGTACCAATGGTGGAACAGCTCATATTGATGGCAATATTTTAGTAGATAATGTTGATAATGTGTCAGAAGGTATTAAAACGGGTGAAATATCTAAACCGGATGAAACATTAAATGATGGAAGAACTGCAAAAACACCTAAGTTTTCAATTGTTAAGGATGGATCGGATTTAGATGGAAACGGCCGGGATGGAACTTTTGATTGGATTGAAGGCAATGCGATTCTGATAATAGCGAAAGATGGAAATGCAAATGTAAAAAACATAAACGATAAATCTCAGGTCGTGGCTGTTGAGAATATCAATGATCCGGAAGAGATAGCAAATGCTATTGCGGAGGCATATGAGAAGCAGGGTACAACTCTTACCGATGAAGAGAAGGCTCAACTTCTAAAGGATATTAAAAAGCAGTTAAATGTATCAGAGAATCTTAAAAACATAGCAGAGAGTGGGCAGAAGCTTGCTGATGCAGATGATACATCGATTAGAGGACTTGAGGCATTAAAGGATGTTAGAGACAGAATTGCTTCCGGAGATATTGAAGAAAGAGGTACGGTTACCATTACGGTAGATGCGGCAGACCTTGTTAATGGGGAGTTTGCTAAGATCTTTACGGATGGTGAAGGAAGCCTTTATAAACTTAACAGAGAAAAAAATGTTAAGGTAATTATAAATGTGTCGCATGGTGAAGCAGACATTACAATTACATTTGACAATCCGATTAACAACACCGATTATGACAATCATCTTACAAAATATGTATGGAATTTTGGTGATTACTCCGGTAAAGTAGTTATTAATAAAGATATGGGTGGTCTTGTTATTTGTGCTAATGGTGAGGTAGAGGTTAACAGTTCCTGTGACGTAAGAGTTATTGCCAAGACTATAACTAAAAATGGTCAGGAAATGCATCAGATCGAAGGCGATGATGATACTGACACGGATACCGATACCGATACAGATACCGATACGGATACCGATACGGACACGGACACAGATACGGATACCGATACGGATACCGACACAGATACCGATACAGATACTGACACAGACACGGATACGGACACCGATACCGATACGGATACGGACACCGATACGGATACTGACACAGATACCGATACCGATACTGACACGGATACGGATACCGATACGGACACAGACACCGACACTGATACTGATACGGATACTGATACCGACACGGATACAGACACCGACACGGATACCGACACGGATACGGATACTGACACAGATACCGACACGGATACCGACACCGATACCGATACGGATACCGACACGGATACCGATACGGATACAGATACCGACACGGATACGGATACGGATACCGACACGGATACAGACACCGATACCGACACGGACACCGATACGGATACTGACACTGACACAGATACGGACACTGATACTGACACGGATACGGACACGGATACTG
>ERZ780198.1114-NODE-1114-length-26211-cov-2.426824_pt1 | contig 26211 bp, 25 predicted proteins | sample MGYA00510979_ERZ780198 | MGnify/ENA primary metagenome ERZ780198 (study PRJEB29588, sample SAMEA2158039) | human gut metagenome | biome: human gut; feature: human-associated habitat; material: faeces | place: Denmark | collected 2008/2010 ...
CCGAACGGGCAGCGAAATGCTTTCGAATTGTCACTCCATGTCACATTTACTACATGACCACAAGTCGTGAATCTCGTGTTATATGCTTTTTTATCCTGTTGTGAATACAATCCGTATTCTTTACACTTTTTATGTGGCAGTTCGCCTAAGTCAAAATCAATCCAGTCCTGCGGATTCATATAACAACAGCATCTTTTATTAAATCTGTTTTCAAATAATTCCCGGCTTTCCAATGGCAGGTTCGAAACAAGATTCCAGATGTCATCTTCATATTGATATGTATCTGCATATCCGTTTCTAATTACTCCTTTTTCATTAAACCATTTATCATATTCTGGCTCATCGCAATCGTCGCAACACTGAAATTTTGTTTCCATATCATCAAAATAGCTGTCATATCCTCTGCCACAAATCGTATATGTATGCGTAGCCTTCTTTTTCAAGCACTTCATACAAAGCTGCTCATCTTTAACAGCCAAAACACCTTTGGAGTTCATAGTCATTCATACCTCCTCTTAATCTTGTTTAATCTACAAGTGTCCTCTTATCTCTACACGCTTATACTTATTTTAAAATATTTCTGTACTTAATATGTAATTTTTCATAGTAAATATTTTTTATTTTGTACACAAAAATACTAAAAAAAGATGCATTTGTTGTAATGCACCATTCTGATAACATTGTTTATTCCTCCTGCACTCTTATTAATTTTCATATTTAATATGTAATTTTCTAAAAAATAAAAGAGAGAAAGATTTTTCTGCTTCCTTCTCTCTATTTTTGTTTTGGTAAACGATTTTTTTAATAATCAATTAAATGTTTGACACTCCCACGGCTAAAGTTCGTGGGTTTTACGACGTTTCCCATAATCTTTTTTTTATAATGACGTGCTTCCTGTTACGCCTAACATACAAGCAGTTACTATAAGTGCAAATACGCCTATAATACACAGCAATAAAACTGTTTCGATTTTATTCCGCTTCTTCATATCCATAGCTTTCTGGATACTATTGATATATTCATTGACGTTTTCAATCATATTTGAAGCACGTCCTGTTTCGAGAGACTGCTTTAAAATAACGCAGAGATTACTGATATATTTATTCTTGAAACGTGATTCAAAAATATCAATCGCTTCCTGTGGAGTCATTTTGTTGTTTACGAGATTGTAAAGCAGTTCTTTTAGGCCGGCTTTTAAACGCGGATTTTTTGCGTTCGTATAGCAGTTTGAAATCATATCCGTGATATAAACGTTTGATTTTGCGTAAATCTGCATATATCCATATATCTTCTGTATGTCTTTCATCATGTCTTCGTTTGCTGCCGCATTATCATGCTTTGTCGTGATATCTGGAGCAAAAAAACCGATAATCGATCCAAGAACAATAAATATTACAGCAAAAATCCAGTTATCAAGGACATCTACTTTCCCGCTCGCAAACGTCTGGGCAACATAACCAACTCCAGCTCCGATAACGCCTGCAAAAATCTTACTCACAACAAAAGTAGATGGTTCGATTTCGTAGTCCTTATGTTTATAAAAGTATCCATAATTAGACATGAATTTTGTTAGTCTTTTTGGATTAAAATAGAATGAAGACGTACTTTCCATGCTTGCTTTCAGCCTGTTCGCGGCGTATTCAGATATCGCGTCCGACTTATTTAGTACAAGGTATACCAGTCTTACTGCGAAATACGCACTCAGTCCGATCAGGCAATATATAATTACTCTGATTGTAGCAATAGACATTTTTTCACCTCCTTCTTTTAGTCATTCTCAATTTTGTAAGAATAAGCAAAACCAAATATAAAGATACCAATTATACCTCCGATAATCATGTGTCCCATAGCTGTTGTCAGCAACATGGTTAAGAATCCCGGAATGAGTCTGTTAAGCATTACAAAGATTACTGTTGCCAGAATAAGGAATACTACAAGCTGGAATTTTGCGTTTGATGTAATTGCCTTATTTGACTCTTTTGTGTCGAAGTACTGCTGTAAAGATGTTTTATTTGCGTCAATAACCTCGGCATAGTTTGCATTATGCTCGGAGCTGATATAGAGTTTGTCAATCATAATCTTGAACTGTTCATGGTTTGCTTTTTGCTCCAAGTGCCTAAGTGCAAGTCTTACGCTACTGGTGGCATCCATTTCGATGCAGCATTCTTCCAGATATCCACGTAACGGCTCATCCATCAGCCTTGTTGTGTTTTTGAGGATAGTTTTAAAATCAGTTGTTCCGTATGAATAGTTCTGCATGATATCGACAAATTCCTGAAGTTCTTCTTCAATTTTCCGCTTTGACTGATTCATTTTTAAAACAATGAGTAAAGCGATAATTCCAAGACACACTCCGCTTCCAATCAGTGCGGTTGTTGCGGATCCAGACACTCTGCATACGACTGCGAATGTAATCAGGCATAGCAAAACGACTGAAATAACAAGACTTTCTCCGTTAAAACCCGGAATTTTACTTGAGAGTCCGCATCTTTCTGCAATATTGTCCAAGCTGTTAAACAGCGGAATCTTATCCTGTTCGCCTTCATTTCTGATCTTTTTCATAAGGTTTTCTTTTCGGATTTTTTCACGTTCTTTTGAATCATCCTTTAGTCTAGCGATGGTTGATCCGATAACGTGATAATCATTTATGTATTTCACAAGGAAATATGCACATATGAATATCAGGACACCTAACAGGAAATGTCCACCCAGTAATAAGGGTGTCATGTTTTTCAAAACTTCCAAAAAAATTCCTCCTTTCTACTATTGAATAGTGTTCTTACAGCTTTTGCTGCAAGCGTAATTTATATGAACTGTTTATCACTAAACAGAGATTTTTTCGCCAAGCCAGACTCCATCTTTGACGATTGGCTTGTATTCAAGGATTCCGTCCTCGTTAATACCGGAAACTTCAGATATCTCCCATACTTTATAGTCTTTCATGAAAACAATTACTTTCATAAAGCGGAGCATATGATAAATATCTTTCAGGGAGTATTTCGTTCCCCATGTAACGTAATCTGCGAGTTTATTGATAGCGTCCTGTGACGTTGTTCCATGGACAGAAGCCCAGCATTGCGTACCTGTGTAAGCAGCCGTCATAAATTTCGCAGCTTCCTCGCCCTTAATTTCGCCAATAATGAAATAATCAATATCTGTCAGTAGACCATTTACTGCCAAATCTCCTAATGAGTAATTGATAACTCCATCACCTTTTGTCTGAATAATATGCTGAAACATAATGTCCGGGTGTTCAGAAAACAATTCTTCACTTTCCTGAATTACCAGACCAGACTTGTTTAATGGAATATAATCAAGCAGAGCATTCATTAAAGTGGTTTTTCCAGATGCTCCTTTTCCTGTAAAAAGCATTCCAGACGCTTCTACTGCCTGTTTTTTCAGATAAGCTTCAATATTCTTATCCATCATATGTTTTTGTTCTGTTAAATAGCTGAGAGTTCTTTTTTCTTTTGGGATTTTTCGGAAACAGATATAAGGCATTTCCGATGAATTGATTAATTCTGAAGTGTAGTTAATTCTTAATATTGCTTTGCTACAGCTGTTTTTGTCTGTGCAGACCTGAATTGCATTGTTGATTCCTGTGTTAATTCCATTTTTTAAAGCAACCCTTCTGGCAAAATTCAGATAATCTTCTTTATCCTTAAAATGCCTTGGGGAAGATTTTCTTGTTCCGTTTACTTTGATTCGTATGGAAGATGGCCCCAGAATTTTGATATCTGACACATCATCATCATCCAGGTAATCTTCGATAATATCGTATCCGAACTGCTTCTTTTGAAATCTTGAAACAATTTCATTAAAATCTTCATCGGAACAGCTTATTCTGTGGTCTGTCAGATAAGACGTAAGTTCTTCTTCTATGCTTTCGATCAACTCATCCATCGCAATTGTCTTTTTCCCGAGCTGAATCATAAGATCTCTTCCGTCGTCTGCCATGTAATCTTCCAACGCTTCCAGCGCATCGGCTATCATCTTTTCTCTTTTTTCCTTTTCCAGATTCTCCGTTTCCGTTTTATTGACTGACGAATTGTCTTGTTCTGTTCCAGTCGTACTCTGAAACTGATCGAACCGGTCTTCTTTTATGAACCCGTCATTTTGATTTGCGGGATTATTTTTTTTGAATAAAGACATCTATAATATATCTCCTTTCTTAAAAAAACGAACAATTAGAATTTTTCCTTTCATAATTAATATGTAACTTTGAAAAATCCGTTTTTAAGCTACTTATGAATCAAAGACATTACAGATGCTCTTAGATCAGGACTTGCTAAAAAAGCTATAACTAACACCAGCCCTATTCCTAAAAACGCCACTTCCGCAATATTATCTGTAATCCACTGTAGTCTGGCACTTTTTTCTTTGTTCTTTCTGTTTTTATCATTATTTATTACGCACTCAACGGCAAAAAGCTCTCCCTGCCATTGTGTTCGGATAGACAGATCCTGTCCGCTTTCATCCATTTCTGTAATAAAAGAAGTGTCAAATATTGCTATATTTTCTCTTTCTGACTCCATTACAATCAGGTTGCCAAATTTTTCTTCAGCTAAAAACACAGGTGCAACATGAACAATATCTTTTTGAGATTTGAAACATACATGTCCAATATCTGCGTTGTTATAGCCACATAAAATGGACGATACATCTTTTGCTACGCATCCAATTTTTTTTGTTTCGTCAGCGGTTTCAATATTTACGCTAAATTTGTTTTGATAAAAACTCCCACTGATTAGGAAATGATAATTATCAAACACTGCATGTATAACACTGTCGGCTTTTGACGAGACATATGGCTCTATCATGTCTCCCATGCGGATGACTAAAGCGATTTTGGTATGCAACGAATTCTCTTTCGATTCGAGTGGAAATACAAAAAACTCAATTAAGTCGCTCTCAAATATTTTTTCTTTGACAACTTTAATTGCTGAATAGTGATACATGACATTACATTTTGAAGCTGTAAAAATATTACCTGTCTTCTCACTTGATAAAACAGGGATGCGGTACACGCTTTTTTCTGCAATATCTTCTCTTTTTCCGGCTAACAGCCACGGAGTATCCGGCTCTCTTGCGTCCGGCTGAAAAGCATCGTTTTTAGGACTGCTTTTTAAAGGTGTTGCATCTGTTTTCTTATCTGGACTTTCTCCTTGAGAGTTCAATTCCTGCGTGAGTTTTTTTATCTTTTCTTCCAAATCTGCTTTTTCATCTAACGAAGTCTGTATATCCTCTTTTTCCTTTTCGTATTCCTCTATCTTGGCTTCTTTCTCTTTTATTCTTTTCAGCAGCTCTTCGTTTTCACGCTTAACCGCTTCGCTGTCTCTTTTCTCTTTTTCCAGCTTTTGCTGCAATTCAGTCTTTTCTTTTTCTTCGTTATTTATTTTTTCTTCTGATTCTTTCTTCTTCTGCTCTTTGTATGAAGAGATTTTTTCTGAGAACATATAATCATAGTCTGTATTTCCTATGATTCCACGGATATTATTAGCGTTGCAGACATATTGATGTTCTGAAATCGAGAACGCTATATAGCTTTTGTCATCTTTTTCATAATAAGAAAATTCAATTCCATTCTGGATAAACTGACAAAATGTCATTACCCATGTTTCATAGATATTCCTATAATATTCTGCAGACACTTTTCCTTCCCTGTAATCATTCGCAGCTTTCGTGTATGCTGTATCAGCTTCTTTCATTAGTCCAGTAAGGTACTCGAAGTTATTATCCAAAACGTATTAACCTCCTTTCGGTTTTTTGATTGCATCGTGAACTGGTTACATTACAAAGCAGAGCTTTTGATTGTGTCGCAAATCAACGTTTCTTCCTGCCAATAAATTATCAACTGAAAATCCCCTCCCTCTGTTTTTAAGTGATAACTTCCATTTTTACATTCGATTTCAGTCAGACTTTCACTTTTCGGTTTTTTAATCATAACTAAGCATTGTGCGTATCCTTTTTCGTTATTGTTGAAAGAATACGGAAAAACATGAACGATATTTTCAAAACACTCAAAACAAATATGTCCAAAATATGCATTTCTGCTGTCTAAAGATGAATGAATTTTTGGTTCACTAATTTCAAAACGGAATTCGAAATCTGGACTTGGCAGGATGATGCCGTAAATTTTGCCATTTGCGAAATAAGTCCTTATTTTGGCATGGCCAAATTTATCTAAAATCCGATCTGTTATTACTGTCCGTTTCTTTTCGTATCCGCCTGTTTCTATGACAACGATACATTCCGGATCCAATTTGTTTTCATACAGCTTCAATGGGTAAAGATACATTTTGAAGTTTTCTGTTTCTTCGTTTTTCCGAAGAACTGCAACTTCATATTCTGTGTAGACAAAAGAAAAACATGATTTCTGTTTCTCGTAATGCGAATTGTAGTCATCTAAGCTGACGGCGGGATTGGTTGGAATAATGATATTGTTATGTTGTTCAACTTCTATACTGTTTTCTATTTCTTCTGTAGTCGGGATATATATTCCTGTTTTGACGTTTTTCTCTTCGCGTTTCTTTAAAATTTGCTTTGCTCTGTTTATAATGTTTGTGTTCTGGGTGTCATATTGCTTCTCGCCAATAACTATGGAAACGGAATCATTCTGTTCAGGGAAAGAGAAATCTATATCTTTTGTGTTTTCAAGAAGCCATAAAAGTGAAGAATCTCTTGAATTTAATAATTTTTTGTATTGTAGACTTTCATGATCGTCACAAATTTTTAACGTTTTGTCCGTTAAATTTAACATGCTGAGTTTTTCTGCGTAAATATCAAATTCCACAAACCCTCACCATCCTTTCCCCATTTTTCCTCCTATATTTAATATGTAATTTTCATAAGCCCAAAAAAGCATGAATATTCTTGAGTTATTCCAGTCTGCCAAGAATATCTTCTTTGAATCTTGTTATATTCGCTGTTCCGCAATGTGGGCAAAAAACATACCCCCAGACAACAGATGTCCGCTCGATAGTCTTGTTAGCGTTCGAATCAGTCCTTTTTGTATCGTAGTAAATCGATCTGTTACAACTGCAACAGTTGATGACGCAGTGTTGATTTTCCTTTGGATTTAATTTAGAAGATTTTGAGATTTCTGTAGAATTCTGAGATTTTTGTTTTGTTTTTGTCTGATTGTTCTGTATATCCGGATCTTGCAGAACAATCAGACTCTCTTTCCTTGTTTACGAGTTACCTGAAACTTTATGTTAATGCTTCCTGTTTACTGTCCTGCGACTGCTTTTTTCGTGAAGTTCGTGAAGATTTTTCCTGCTTTGATGAATTTGCCGTGGTTTTTGGTGTTTTTCTTACTGTCTTTATCTTTGGTTGCAAAGGTGGCTTCTTCTCGCTTTTAACTGATCTGACTTTTTTCTGTTTTTGTTCAGTAGGAGTTTTTCCCTTGTCGTGCTTGTCAGCTGTCTGCGTGTTTTTAGGCGGTCGCCCACGTTTCTTCGGTTTAGCTGTGTCATCACATTTCGGTGTTTGCTTTTTATTAGCATCCTGTTTTGGTGGTCTTCCACGTTTTCTTTTTTCTTCCTTTGCTGGAATATTTACATTTGCTTTTCTCAAAAAATCACCTTCCTTACAGCAAAATAGACACTTCGTTAAAGACTACGGAATGCTTGTTATCGATTCGCTTGTCTGTGTGAAAATGCCCGAAATACCAGTGTTTAAAATCGACTGTCTTGTTAATTTCTTCTAGCCAATCCGTATATTCATCGATCCTATAATCTGCATTTATGGTTTTTAATGTCGATGTTGGTCCCGTATGCGTTAGAATATAGTGAAGCCTCACATCACTAAAGTAACGTGCTCCCAACAGATGTCTTACGACATCAGCCCGCTTTAGGCGGGCGGACTGCATTTCTACTATGCAGCTTAAACTCAGTAACCAGCGCCTATACAGACGCAAGCACCGCATTTAAGTTAATTAACGTAGAGAATGTGCAGGTGCTTCTCTTACTGCATTGAGGTACTTTTGCCTCAACGCGCAACCTTGCCTTCTCAGGTAAGGATTTTAATAATTCACGGATAAAGTATCTCGCCCCAATGTTGTAGGATGCGGATAAGTCGCAGTTGTAAATCTTACCTGTCTGGAATTCACACAGACTGTAGTTGCCCGCTGTCCGTTCAGATTCCTTTCCCCGGAGAACCCGTCCGCTGCCGTCAAATGCCAGCCGTGAAGTTCCCCAAGCACAGATATGACTGATATGCATCTTCAGTCGGTGTGCCTTGTTCGTTACAATGGACTGCACCTCCTGACTCCGCCACATCTTGAGCTTCTGCTTTTTAGAACCACGGGCTTTCCCGGTTTTATCCAGATGCTCGAAGACGATAGCATCGGCATTGTAAAGAACCGCGATATCCGTAATATATTCCGCTGTTTTTACAGAAATATCATGGTTGATACCCTTCACTTTCGCCCAGAGTCGCGGTGTTTTGCGATTCCCGTGCTGCTGTGCCTTTTTGATACGGTTGATGCTGTGCATGAGATGGTCTGTTTCTTTTGGAAGTCTACAGAAATACCTTCCAAGAATAGTGCCATCACTACGCATTACACTCACCGTAGCGGCGGTATTGATGCCGAGATCTACCGCAACTATAGTCTGGTCGCAGGCCGGCGTGTTACAAAGCGTTGTTTTCTCCTTAAACGGGAAATCGAGAAACCATTCTTTTCCACGTTTCTGAAGCGTCGGAGCGCATTTCTTACGCGTTTTACAGTGCCGGTTAATGTAGTCGATATCTGATTTGCGGAGATCCACCGTAATCCAGTCCCATGTGTTCCGAATGAACACTTTAACCTGTGCCTGATATTCACCCGTCTGGTTATACATCCCGGTACGATACATGGATGGGAACACATATCCAGCTTTCGGCATGGAAGGTTCCCTGCCTGTCGAATTCGTTTCCCAGTTCGCGAGATTACTTCTGTAAGATGATACCTTGCCAATCGCTTCACTGATTGCGCTTCTGCGAAGGTAACTCGGGAATTTGTAGAACTTTGCGTCGAAGTCATGCGCCGGTGCTGGATTATCTTTCGTTTTATGAATCAGCGTCTCGACATAACGCTTCTGGTTCAATGAACCCTCGATAACAGATATCTCGCTCCAGTTCTCGTTGCAGACTCCGATAAGGAAGTCCACAGCATTCCGGTATATCACGACAGTATCTTTAAAGATGTGATTATAGTGTTTGATTTTAACTTTATACATGGTATACATTTTCATGCTGTAGTACCCCCTTTCGATTGTTTTGTCTTTTAGTGCTAACGAACTGTCTGAGTCGTCTTACTCACGACTAAAGTCACGAGTGTGCGACGGTAGATTGTCAACCTTAAAATTATTGTTTCTGAGGTTATTCATAGCTTCTTCACGTTCGCTATTATTCGGAATTTCTTCTTTCCACCATGAAACATCTTCTATTCTTCGTTTTTTGTCTGTCGAAGCCGCTCCGCCCATAATAAATATCTTTTTGCCGTCTATATCGAATACTTGTCCCCGCATAAGATGGTAGATATTGTCCGATATCACATGAATTTTTCCGCCGTACCATTCCTGCACCGGATAATCATTTAGTCTGGCGTGGTTTTCGTGATTTCCATCAAGGAATAAAACTCTGCACTTTTTTGAATTATAGAAATTCATCAAAACACGTTCCCTATAATCATCTTCTTCGTCCGCCCAAACTTCACTGGACCAGATCAGTCCCATATCTCCACAAATGATAAGATAATCGTCTTTCGTCATATCCGAATCGTCAAAATTATATGGGCTTAGTTTTGCAATGTCGTGAATCCCATGACAATCTCCTGTGATGTAAATCATAAGCAATACCATCCTTTCTTTATCACTCTATATTTAATATGTAACTTTTCAAAAATTTGTAAAACAGTGCAATAATTTTGTTTCAAATAAAATTACATATTAAAAGCGAAGAAATAATTTAAGAAAATTGGAGGAAAAAAGATTGGAGAAACAAAACAAGATTCATGTCGGTTGTGTGGTCTTACACAATGATGAAACGAGGGCTGTTGTTTTGGATGAAGTAGTCGATGGCAATGATACCAATTTTTTCGTATTCACGGAAAACGCATGCGTAGAAAGTTGGAATATCAGTAGTATGGTTGTAGTGAAAGACAGCGATTTTGTGTCTAAACTTTTAAAAAAGATTAGACATTTTAAATTTTAGAAAGAGAGGAGCAACATTATGGGAAAAACAATTAAGTTTGTCTCAGAGCCAGAATCTAATCGTCTGGTAATTTCAATCGAGGGAGTGAGCATTGATGAAACGAGTGTAATCGCAAAACTGCTTACCGCATTAGCAAGTAATGATAACGAAACTACTGTTGAATCAAAAGAATCAACTTCTTTACAGCCTCATAAAGAGGAAACTAAGCCGGAAGATGTAATGCCAGCTTTCGTTCCTATCGGTTTAGACTACAACACCAAAGATGCTGCAAAGCAGTACGCAGCGGAGCATAATTTCAAAATTAAATGGTTTCCGCAGGAAAAAATATGGAAATGCCCGTCAGATAAGCTGGATGAACTGAAAGCATATCTGAAAATATAAGCTCTGCTAATCCGTTAATCAGCGAAAAGGACACATGAAAGTGTCCTTTTTCTATTTCTATTTTTCTTTGACACTCCGCACGACTCAAACCGTGGGCTTTCCCGCGCTACTTTGTAAATTTTTCCTCGTCCAGTGTTAAATCGAACATTGCTTTTGCAATCGTTAAAAGAACACATGGAATAATAATGGCAGACATACACGCTATGCCCTGTTCTGTCCGTAAAAACTGCAATGTAACTGTTTCGGTTACTCTTAAAAAACTAATAATATCGAACACGTCAATCATAAAATTTATCAGCCTCCGTTGTTTTATATGTTTGTCATTAATATGTAATTTTTAAAGAAAAATCGTTATATTTTTTACAAAACAGCAAAAAACAAGGCAGAAAAGCTGTTACTTCTCTACCTGTTTGTTATATTGTTTTTTAAGATTTTTCGTCTGGAATAACTACTTTCTGGCCACTTCTTGAAGCTCTTAGTGATGGAACTGTACCATCATACAATCGAATCCCGTCGAAGCCTTGTGTGTCGTCAATACAAACATTTGGAATATCATTCTGTCTCTGCACTAAAAAATCTCTTGAAAAAAGTTCTCCAGTATTGATGTATGTATACAGTCTGTTTAAAGCACATTCAAACGCCCCAATCCCTGAGAAGAAACTTCCTAATTTAAGATCATCGAACAGATAAGGCATCGCAGAGTATAATTTCAATAAAATATAGAACAATACATCTACAACAATCGAATTCCCTGCCTGTTTATATAACTGGGTAGAACTGATTCCGGCATTCTTCGCCTGTTCAAAATCCTCATCTGAAAATCCCATCAACCGAAAGCATTCTTTCGGAGTCAGTTTCCGAATCCGGATAAACTGTAACATGTTTTCGATTACATAATTATCTTTTTGTACTGTTGTAAGTGTATTACTGCAATCCGTTGTATTAACCTCCAACATTTGTTCTGTTGGTGCTCCAACCGTTCTGTCGGATGGATTCTTAGGATTTCGTCCTCTGCTGGCGGCTATAACTTTTTCAATTCTGCATACACCCGTTTCAGTTGCTGTAATCGTGGGACAAATCTTACCGCCCTCCTGGACACGCCCTCTTCGCGTTTTGGACGATGGGTATGATAAATCAGCTACTCCGCCGATCTCGCATTCAATGTAACCTTTTTTTGTTGCTTGACGGATTGCAATTTTATTACCTTCACCCTTGTTTGTCGTCAGTGTTGGAGCCAGCCTGTTTTCATCAAAAACATTTCCGTTCATACCGTGTCCTGACGGGTTAATATTTCCCAAGCAACAGACCGCCGTTCCAGTACTTCCTCTTGAAGAAACACCATGGTCTTTTGTAGTCAGACAGTTTACGTATTCAATCATCTTAGGATTCGTGAACGACTGATCCATTCCGCAGATAATTTTGGGCGTATTGTTATGACCGGCTGTACATGCAGGAGCAATTCCATCAGGATTTATAACAACACCGTCCTGCGAAGAACTGACACTTCCCATTCTCATGATTTTAGGTTCATGTCCGCCACCTCCACATGTGTTCAATGTCGGTGAACATCCTGCATCACTATAAACCCGATAGCATTGCGGATTGTTCCATCCACTCTTTTCTCCATAATTTCCTAACTGAATTGTCTGATTTACTCTTTCTGAAATTGCTTTCCGTAATTCGTCTAGTTTTCCGTTGTTTTCCATGTTCTTAAGTAATTTTTCAACTTTATCCTGTGATAAGTAATATCGCTCGTCCACACAATCTTCCAAAAAATCGGCAACTCTGCACCCAGAATCGAACCCTTCCGGGAACTCAAATTTTCCATTATCTACATCTTTTCTGATTGATACAATGAAAACTCTTTCCCTGTTCTGCGGTACTCCGAAATTCTTTGCATTTAATACTTTATAATAGTTGTTGTATCCCGCCTCTTCCAGATCACTTAGCACCATTTCAAATTCCTTTTTAAATTTCTTTCCAGTAAGATTTTTAACATTTTCAATAATAGAAAATGTTGGTTTCTTTTCTCTTAAAATACGAATTCCTTCATAATACATTCCGCTTCTGGTTTTATTTCCGTTTTCGTCCAAGAAACCTTTCTGTGCGCCTGCGACTGAAATATCGGTACATGGGAATCCCCACGTCATCATTGTGAAATCGTCGATTTTCTTTTCATCAACTTTTGTGATGTTTCCAAGATTCAAGCTTTTATCCACACCATGAATCGCACAATAACTTTTCTCTGCGTATTTATCGAACTCGCAGAAATTCACTAATCTCCAATTTTTCAAATATTACACACCCTTTCCGAGAAATATGCTCTCGTAATTAATATGTAATTTTGAAAAATCCGAAATTAGACAACCCTGCAACAAAAAAAGAGAAGCGTAAAGCCTCTCTTTAATACATAGCAATCAATTCTTCGGTCAATCCTGTTTTCCTTACTATATCTGGTTTTATGTCATCTACACATCCTTTCTGTGCAAATATAGTTACAACATTTTTCGCTCTGGTTACTGCTGTATACATAATTTTCCTTGTAATCATCTGCTTCGAATTTTTGCTCAAGACAAGAACCACTTCTTCATATTCATTTCCTTGGCTTTTATGAACAGTCATGGCGTGTGCCGGTATAATTTCATCTAAATGCGAATTCTTCACATATGTTTCATCTCCATTTGTAAAGCGAATTAGCATACCATCTTCGTCTATTGTATCAATAATGCCTGGTTCGCCATTAAAATATCCTTTATCTCTGTTATTGATGACCGCAATAACTTTGTCTCCTTCGTAAAAGGAAGTGTCTCCATACACCTTAAATGGAGTGTTTTCTCCACGGTTTATTTTTTGCAGAATATGATTCAGATTAAATGTTCCGAGTAGATGCTTTTTCATTGGACAGAGAACCTGATACTTCTTTTTGTCTTTTTTTAGATAGTCCAGACAATCATTCAATACGTTTTCTTCCGAATCATTATAAAAAATCTGGAAATCGTCCCCCTGCCCTAAATCTGAAAATCCTTGATTTATTTTCTTTGCATTAGCAATGATGTTCCCGGAAGCGTCTTTTTGTCTGAAGATTGTGTTCAACCGATATGTTTCAAACATTCCTGACTGGATAAAATCATTTAAGACATTCCCCGGTCCTACGCTTGGAAGCTGATCCGCATCCCCGACTAATAAAATCAATGATCCATTTGGGATTGCATCTAACAGTAAAGACATTAGATTCAAATCCACCATGGAACACTCATCCACTATGTATATTCCATAATGTAATCTGTTTAGTGAATTATACGCAATATCCATTTGTCCGGAAAATGGTCTCATCCCCAAAAGAAAATGTATAGTTCTTGCGATTTTATCTGATTTCTCAGCCATTTTTTGTGCAGCGCACCCTGTCGGAGCACATAAGCAGATACTCTTGTCTGGATAACATAATTCGCAATATCTGATCAGAAGATTAATTGTAGTTGTTTTTCCGCATCCTGGTCCGCCTGTGATTATTTTTATCCCGCTCGTTTTCAGTGAATGAAATGTATGTTTTTGGTCGTCTGACAGTTCCATTCCCGATTGTTTTTGAACCCGCTTTGCCAGCACTTCATCATACGGCAGAGCGGTTACTCCGTTGCATAGTCGGTCTACGTTGCTGAGAAGTTTTTGTTCTGCTTCAAAAATACTTTTTTCATAAATCCTTACTTCATTATTTATATACTTAATGTGAAATTTTTTGCTTGTAGCAACAAATGAAAGCACATACTCTTCTGGAATGTCTCCAAGTACACTGTTAAACACGCAGGATCTGATTTGCTTCCGTAGCATTGCAGCGGTTGCGTAAGTATTCCCATTGCCTGTAATCTTTCTCATTGAATAATACAGGACGCCTCTGGCTCTTTCTTCGCACCATGGATGAAAATCATATTTCTGTGCTAAGGAATCTGGTATTTTAAAAGCCCAGTTCAGGTATAATCCAATGTAATATGGATTTTCTTTCAATTTGTTCAATGCTTCCACATTTCCGTAGCTTTCCACCAGTTTAGATACATCTGAATAAGTTCCGCCGACTGAAATTATTTCTTGAAACAAATCTTTACTTTTTGTTATAACCAGTGTTTTGTTATATATATCATACAGATATTTCTTGTATTTTTTCACAATATCATCTGGGAAATAATTTACGAATTCCTCTGCTTTTTTTGCAGAATCTACAGTCTGAAACAATCCTTCTGGCAGACAATTTAATATCTGTTCTGCTTCTTCATATTTTAGTTTTGTATTCAGTCCATTTGAAATAAACCCGATTGACTGGTTATGATCTTCTGATAAAACAATATTTTTATGCAAGACAAAAGTCTCTGGATGGCGGTCTTCTTCTCCAAATTCACCATCTAGCACAAGTGGCGTGTAATATGCAAAATCTGGGATTATGCCTGCACATGTTGTGTAAACATCTCCATTCCTTATTGTAAAAACGGAGTATCCGTTCTTATAGTTTTTAAAAATGATTTTCTGGAAAAACCCTTTTAGAACCATAAAATAAAAACCACCTTTCGCATTGTTACATATTTAATATGTAATTTTTTTGGTTTTAGAAATTTCTCTTTTCGAGTTTTTCTGAAACTTTTTTGCAAAAGGCGGTCTTTGACTTTTTGATTATTATTCAGTTGTTGATTATGCTGCTTTTTGAGAGTCATTGTTTTTAAGAAGTCTTTCAACATAGTCCCAGACATCTTTTGGGCATCCACGATCGCAGCGACTTTGGATTTGCTCTATGTAATATTCACCTTTTCTCTTTCTAAATTCTATTGTGTAGCGATTTTGATCGAAATATAGGAATGAATATATTGCACACTGATCTTTGTTGACGGAATCGGCGTATGTCGCGACGCAGTGGTGCATATCGATACCCTCTTTAATAATTCTCTGCTTGGTTGTAATCCACTCAAACTCCTTTGGCAGTATCTTTCTTAACTCCTTGAATTTAGAATTTTTAGGAATCGTAATCTTTGGCGTATGCTTATTTTTAACTCGTACCATTAAATCGTCGTGAGTTTCTTTTATCTTCTTTGCAGAGGTAAATTTTAGATTGACTTTTTTATGTAGTGTACGAGACATTCTTACATAATCGTTGATTACAATCTTGGCTTGACTTTCATCTGCAAAATATACTTTTCCATCTCTACAGCCCGTTTTCCAATATTGTCCGTCATCCCTTTTTACCCTGCTCCATAGAACGTCAACTAACAGCTGTGAACGTGATTGAAGACCTGAATATTTTTTCCTATCCGATTTTGAGCAATTTTTAACATAATCCAACAATACGGAACGGCTATTATCGTTTATCCATGAAAAAGTTCTCATAGCCAGATAATTTAGATACATATCGTTTTCCGGATTATTCCAATTGATAAAGTCAGCGTGAGCATAAGCGGTAGTCATCATATGATTTTTGTTTTTAGTTTTTAGTGCGTCTTTTACTCTTACAGGCGGAAAATCACGCGCTCCTTTTTGCAGCATGTCTAAAATATCTTCCCAGATAAACCACCCCTGTTTAATACAGTTTTTGCAGTATGCTTCTACGACGCTTTTCGTCTCTTTTGACAAAAAATAAAACTCGGCTAAATCGTTGATTGTTGCGGGAATGCATTTAGTATCATTATTCTTGCCATTTTTGCTTCCCACAATTTTATATACACCATAATCATAATAAAACAACAGCTTCATCTGACCAAATTGATCAATAAAATAGTTGCTGTAAGACATGTTACTGTTATTAATTCTCATGCTTTTATATTTTTTCCACTCATAAGAGAAATATTTCGGATATAAATAAAACGAAGTTTTATAAAATATGCCTGATATGGTTAATTCTCTCGTGTTTGTTTTTCTGGCGAAATCAACCGCCTGATTTACTATTTTTTTATCGAAATGAGATTGTTCTCCTTTTTTAATCTGCTTGTTTTTTGCAAGCTCTGGGTATTGCCTTTTAAAATATTGTTTTGTTACTTCATTTATAGTATAACAACATCTTTTTCCCGTCAAAGAGTGAATAATAACAGTATATGGATACATATATTTTATTTCATTAAGAACTAGATCCATACTAATTTCAAAATTTGGTTGATTATCATAAAACGCCATAACAGCTTTTTCGATATTTACTTTTTCATCTAATGTAAGGTAAAATATGCTATACAATCTTGGGACAAAATATTCGTCTTTGTAATAATTTGGCTTTTCCGTCAGTCCTGCGGATTTTCGTTTTTCATACATATTGACAAGTACTTTCACGTCGATAAGATCAATGTCAGTACAATCTTTTCTTATATTTTTTGCAGATTTCCACAATAAATAATTACAAAATTTCGTTAATTCAGAAAATTCACTTATTGAATACTTCCCACTTTTTTGCACATTTTTTAAAGCTTCCACATACGCTTTAATGCTTGATATAGGATAATCCGACCAGTAGCATATATTATCAGACACATACTCTTTGTTATTACACATCCACAAATAATCTTCCACCTTTGCGTCTGGGCAAAAATAAAAGAAACGGTAACTTTTTTCCAATTCCTCGACAGTCATTTTTTCGTTTTTTAAAAAATCAATTTTCCTTTTAGAAAATCCATCTTTTTGTGCTCTTTTTAATATTTGAGCGTGTCCTTTCCTCAAAAATCTCTCCTCCTTCTTCTTCTTTAGCTGATTATGTTACATATCATCACTAATGACATTGCAATCATGATATGCGGACAAAATGCAACATCTTTTTGTTTTATTCCCCTTATTCGATCTATTATTTTTTCTAAAATAAGTAGCGCAAGTAACACAGTTAAAAATTCAATGATAATATTCATCATTATTAATAGATTATTGTTACTGAAAATAGCTATTGCTAAATAACAGACACCAAAAACTTCTGTGTCTCCGCCACCTGTGATATGTAGTTTTTCAGAGATATAAAATGCGATGTAAAATATAAAGAATCCTATAAAAACCGGCCACGATATATGAAATCGAACAAAAAGATATATTCCTAAGATAATTGCTGTAATGTAATTAAAATAGCAGTATACAACCTTATTTCTGCTGTCAATGATTGCCGTTATGCCTAAATATACGAAAAATAAACAAAACAGCAATGTTCCACAGATATCCAATGAACACTCCTCCTTTTAAATTACTAACAAAGAGAGATGTTTTCCACCTCTCTTTGTTAGTAATAATGCTATTTGAGAACAAGTCTTTCTGCTGCTTCTTTTGCTAACGGACTTCTTACTGATTCATCCGTATTAAAGGTCATCTGTGCGCATAACTCGCTCCCCTTCATCTTTTCAGAAACGAAAGTAAGGCCGTTATTATATTTGTCCAATTTTGGATTATCGATCTGATCTGGATCGCCACAGACAACAATCTTGGTATTCTCCCCGACTCTTGTAATAAGCTCAAGCATCTGATTTCTTGTGCAGTTCTGTGCTTCGTCTACAATTAAATATGTATCAGTGATAGATCGTCCTCTCATATATGCAATACTTTCAATTTCAATCGCACCAGACGCAATTAAATCTTCCATCTGAATGTTGATGTTCTCGTCATATTCCTTACTTTCCTTCCTTAACAATTGGAGCAAATTGTCCATAAAGGAAGCAACTAACGGCATCATTTTTTCCTCTTTATCTCCAGGCAACGCTCCTAAATCCCTGTCAGAGAGAACATTTGCTCTTGTAATCATTACTTTCTTGTACGTAGCATTGTACTGCCCGTTATATTGAAGAATATCTGCATCATTCAGTCCTGCCGCTAAAGATAAGAATGTCTTAGCACTTCCTGCTGGTCCTTTTAAAATAACCAACGGGACCTCGCTGACTGGTTTTGTCAATGCGTCAAGAGCAAAAATCTGTCCCTTATTTCTTGCTTTCACGCCAAACACGTCATCTGTCTTTGGTGTGATGAGTTTAAGCTGTCCTTTCTGATAAATCGCTAATTTTACTTTCATGTCCTGCGGTTTATCATATTCTCTTAAAACCTCAAAATATTTATTTTCGATGAACATACTGCAAGGGTAATCACTTTCATGTTTCCCAATCAAAACCGTATCGCTATCGTTTTTAAGTACCACAGGGATGCTTTCTTCCTCGGAAAAAATCTCGAAATCTTCATTATCCAAAATAACAGTTCCTCTTCCGGTATAAAAAGTGTCGCTGTCCAATTTCTCATGTTCGTTTTTATAATCCTGAACATGTAATTCGAGAGCGTTTGCTTTGATAAACATATTGGTATCATTCGTGATCAGAATACATTCGTTTTTCTTCTTTTCTTCCTTTAGTTTTTTCGCAATATTGCAGACAGAAAAAATAATCTTATTGTCCGGCTTGCTTAAATCAAGCAGAAAGTCACGCTGTTCTGCTTCATCGGTATCCTGATTGAAACTGCGGATAGATAAGATTCCGCCTTTTTCATTAATTTTAACCCCGTCAGCGCCTAAAACAGACTTTGCTGTTTTTGTTTTTGCCTGAATTAAATTTTTAATGATTCTGCTTGCAATTCTGGCATTCCGATTTCTATCACTGGAACCTACCTTGTTGTTATCGAGTTCTTCGATTGTTACATCTGTAATAACAACCTCATTTTCTTCAAACCCCAATAATGACTTTGGGTTCTCCATCAAGATATTGGTGTCTAAAACATAGATTTTAGTGGACGCTTTCATAGATGTCACCTGTACCGAGCAATAGCCCAGTTCCTTTCTTTGTTTTTTGATTTAGCGGGAATTTTGGCTATTCCAGACATTCCCGCTTGAAACTGTTTAATATTGCACATCATATGCGCAGTTGGACTCACGCCCGAATAAATCGTATACTTCAATTGTGTACTGTCCTGCCTGTAAATCCTGTAACTGTCCGGAAATGCTTCCCCCATTCGCGTCTATTCTCAGAAGTTCATTCCCGCTGGAATCTTTTACGATTGCATATGGAGAAGATAAAAAACCGTCAGAATTTTCTGATTCGTTATAAGTTACTGCAATAGACAATACTTTTGCATCGTTATCTAAATTATATGTGTAGATAGTCGCCATACCGTTATCTGTGGCTGTTTTCATAGGTTCTGTGGATTCTTCGTCTGGGACTTCAGTACCCTGCTCAGTATCCTGCTGTTCTGTGTCGTATTCTGTGTTATTTTCTGTATCATCCTCTAATACAGGAATTGGCTGGTTGAAATTGATATCCTTCGTTTTCTTTCCGATATCATCCGCCGCTATATATCGTATAAAACCAACATTGTCTACGAAATAGTATCCGGATGGGCAATAATCAGGAATATGAATGACGGCAGTGTTATTGTTCAGCAAATCATAGTTGTCAATATTGAACTGCTCTCCGTCATAAACCAGCATTTTTTTGTCTGACGTATAAGTTGTTGTTCGTTTGATCGTTCCTTTGTAAACAACAACATCGTAGGATTTTCCTTTCTGAAGTCCTTTTACAGCACCATACTCATCCAGATTTTTAGCCGTAATAGCCTTATCTCCAATGGTCTTTACGACAATTTTCTGATCACCTTTGTTATTAAGGTTTGTTAAAAGTCCCTCTCTGTCACTATTCATAAGAAGATTACTGGTTAAATCATAAGTGCATTTACCGTTGTCTTCTATTTTCAGTCCGGCAATACCAAACGTATATCCATTATCAAGGAATCTGTCGAACTCAAATTCCATTGGTAATGTGCTGTCGCTGTAGTACACAAGCGCATCATCCGGATACAAGGTCGGAATCTCATCTTCGTTTTCCGTTTTTACCCATTGGATTTTAGGACTTATTGTATCTACATATCCGCTTGTAAAGTTTTCCGTATTTATAAAGGTTGCTGAGTTTTGATCGTAATATACTTTTGTAAAACTGTAATCATCTATCAATTCTTCGGTTGATGCTTCTGTGCCAACACTCTCTGTTGATTCCTGTTTTGTTTCGGTATTTTTGTTTTCAAACGCACTGTCCTGTCTTTCTTTTACTACGGTTTCCAAGCTCTTGTCATTATTGCTGTGCCATACATATACCATTCCTGATGCCAGAGAAGATTCGTCTTTGATTACTTTCTGGTTAATAGGCTGGTCTTTTAATAAGATAGAACAGCCTGTCATTGAAATACACATTGCTGTTGCAGCACTAAGCAATATTGCGTTTTTTACTCGTTTTTTCAAAAGAAATCACCTCTCTTTTTTGTCTGCTTTTTTAGGTTTCTTGGTTTCCTGATGAAAACATCGTTTGCATATCGCTGAAATCTGAAAATTCTCTCTGCATATTTTCGAGAGCACTGTTTTCTTCTCTCATGTTTCTCATCTTTTCCTGCTCATATCCGCACATCTCGCGGATAAACAGCGATATTTTGTCGTTTCTGATATATCTTTTAAGCGTTCTTAAAGATACTACCTGTGCAAAATATCCGTACTTCCCGTTATCAGATTCTATACAGCTGCCAAACGCCATTGCGACGGAGCACTGCTTGCATATCAACGATAAATCGATTACTTTCATTTTTAATGTTTTCAAGACAGCCGACTCGATTTTAAAGTCAGCGTTTTTTAAGTTCTCTGAATTATCTGTTTTTTTGGTGCTTATCTCGTTGATATAATCTGATACGTAGTTGTTTTTTAATGTGAATCCATAATCCTCCGGGCGAATAAAATCGTGTCGGTAGTTTGCTCCATCCTCTTTAAACTCATAAAAGGCAGTCATAACAACCGGAATTTTATTTTCTTTACAAAAAACTAATATTTCTGTCATTTTTTTTGAAATCAGATCCATTGCTCCGCTACTGGTTGAAAAATAATTACTGTTTGTGTTAATAAATGCCACCTCCTGTCATCTTTCTAAAGCTCCTAGTGCTCCAAATAAATCAAAATCATCATCTGTCTGGATTTCGGGATTCTGTTCTTCTTTTTTCACAGAACTGTCATCGACGAACACCACTTCCGGTTTTTCTTTTTCCGTCTTTTTTACAGGAACTTTTTTCTTTGTTTTTTTTGTTTTCTTGGCTTCCTTATTTTCTTCTGGCAGAATCTCCTTTTCTTTTTGCTCGCTTTCTACCTTTCTTATCTCTCGCTTTGATCCTCTGCCACGCAAAGGCGGAGTCCACAATGAATAATTCTTCCAGATATATTCGTTTATTTTTTCATCAGACAGCTGCCTGTCAACATCGTTATTAACCATTGCATATGCATACGTACCTACCATACACCCGCGCATAATAGTCTTAGTGATTGCGTTACGCATCCTGTCTCTCACTGCCGTATCTAAGAAATCAATGATATCCGCGTCTTTCTCTTCGTCCAGATCGACATTGATTCGGTAGCATGAGTTAAAATCTTTTTTACACATATCAGGAACTGATGGCGGAGCATAAAACAAGAAAGGTTCTTTTTCGATATACGCATGTAAGGCATGTTTTAAAGCGCGTCTAAAATTAAAATTCCGATTTTTGTACAACGTAATCAGATCCATATCATGCCGTCGATATAGTCGGATATAAATACGCAATATAATTCACCCCTCTTTCTTTGGTACAGGCAATCTGCTTGGATTGTTACATATTACAGTTGCCTGTGCCCGATTCTTTCTATTTTTTAGCCCGCGTCAGTTTTAACAGTCGATTGTGCTGATTGTAATAATATCCTCGTACATTAGAGAACAATCCCTCAATTTCATCTGTCTGCATAGCTGAAATTACTTTTAAGGTTTTGAGTCCCGCATAATACTGTTTTACCTGTTCGAACCAGACTTCTCCTAATCCTCCGGTAAGGATTAAATAATCATGATAAAATAATCCCTGATAGGTTTCGTCTAATTTCGCTAACGCTTCCGAACAAATCTTTTTACTGCATTCATTGAGAATATCGCCAAACGCAACATCGTCTGTTTTTCTGTTCTTTCTATCGATAACACGGACAGTTCCCGCTTCGAGATATTTCTGCATGCCTTCTACTGATACATTTGCACTGTATTTTCTGTATAATTCGGAACATGTTTCAGACAAAATCCGGCTCATTCCAAGGTCAGTCCATGTTTCATTTCCAACGATTCTTCTGTCTTTGATATTGAACGTATCAAATGTTAAGAATCCCGGATCAGCAACTAATACATTGGATGCTAAATATTTTCTCGCTTCCATTGTTGGTCTTCCGTCTTTTGTGGTCGATGCAGCAATCAGAGATCCCATTGGCTGTTCCATAATATCAATGTTCTGCTTTGGAATAGTGAATTTGAACGCCTGCCAGTTTCCCTCGCCAATCTTGATTTTGAATTCATGAGTACCTGCAAGGACGTCCAGTAAATCTTCTTTACAATCAACCATATGCGCCGGTGGCAGGCCTGTCTGAAGTGAAATTGTTTTTCCGTTCGGTGTGCCAAAATCATTTGCAATCATTCCAAGTGCAAGACCTACTCTCGCAATCACAAGAAACATTGCGGAATGAAAACGATCTTTCACATAAAGTGCAGATGTAGCACTGGTGTTATCTACACCATCAATCATGTTCTGCGCATTTGCACCAACGAGCCATACATCTCCGCTTTCGTCTTCATATAAAAGATTTCTCTTGTCAGCTTCCCCCAAGAATCTCTGTCCTTTTGGGAGTTTTCTTGCATAAGACGGGAAACAGGAATATGAGTTTGGCGAAAATGTTTTTACTCCGGAATATCCCACATCTAACGCCAGTTCCCAGATATCTGGGAGGCTTGTATGTTTTCGAACCTCATAGATTGTTCTTGTTCGAAATAAACTTGTATCGATCATACTTTTTACTGAACAAACGCTTGTTTGTTCTCTCCTTTCTCTTTTTCTTTCTATTTTTTAGGGAACAGGACAGTTGCCGTAATCCAGTCTTTTTTTACTGGTCCGATAGCTCTGCTGTCCAGACTATTGTTTCTGTTGTCACCCATAACGAAGTATTCATCATCTTTTAGCGTGATTTCGTTATCTTCAATAAGACCTCCATCTTTTATAAGAGGAAGATTACTTTCCTGTTTCTCTCCGTTCACATATAGATATCCATCTTTTATACAAACGGTGTCTCCCGGCATAGCAACAATTCTTTTGATTAATCTTTTACTCATTCCAAGTTCTTTTGCTATATCCCGTGGCAATTCAACAATCACTGTTTGATTCATCTGCAATGTTTTGTAAAGCGGATTAGTTAAAACGTACTGTTCATTATGGTATGTTGGTTCCATGGATATTCCGAAAACGGATACCGGCATTACAAAAAATCTCATACACAAGCCAAACAGAATCAGTGCTATCCATGGCAGGATATCTTTTTTAAAATTGAGCTTTGGTGCCTTCTTTACCTCGCTAATCTGTTCATCCAAAATATCACCGTCCCTTCCTATTTATTTAATTGATGTATGATTCAGAATCTGCACATGAAGTTCTTCATTTGTGTATTTCAGGATTTTCACATCGATATTCTTGTATTTAAAAGAATAATTTGTGAGGTCAACTTTCTGATTATTGTTTTCGTATTCCAGGATTTTGTCTGAAATCTTTAATACGATTTCCATTGCGTCGTCGAAACTCAGCCGATTTGTGCAAGCTCTTTCCCCCGGTCTGTTTACGTTATCTACTAAATAACGCGGGCAGGAATAAAACAGTGTGGTTCCATTTTTATAAGTCATCTCAATAGGGACTTCATGTCCGTGGCCACAATAGAAAGTGGTTATCTTCCATAAATTTTTTACGATAGCCATAAAATAGAATCTCTCCCTTCTTTTTTATCTATACTTAATATGTAATTTTGAAAAGTGCAAATATACTGCCACATTTTTGCTTTGCAGATGTGAAATCCTGCGAAATTTTTTTGGGGCATGTATCTCGTCTTGAAGCTATTGCAAATTCAACATTTTACAAAACACGATTCGTATTTTAATTTTGTAAATATTCCCTTGAGACTATTGCAAATTCACACTTTACAAAATCTGTTGTTTAAATCGTTGGCAGACCTTGAGACTATTGCGAATTTGACATTTTACAAAACCTCAAATTGGTATAGTCTTTATGACACGCCACGAAACATCGCTTTTGCCATAACTTTTTACTGCATTATACAGAGCGTTTGACGAGAATGCAGAGTTCGCAGGTTGACTATAAGAAGCCAATATTCTGTCTGCATTACCTCACCTTCTGGTTGGCAAGACAACCATTTGATTTAATCTTACATATCTTTTTCTTCTGTCGCTGTTTCCATAGTTTCGATACCCTTCTCTTTGGCTTTATATGTAATTTTGTTCTCTAAATCGTAATATGCCCAATTGCCGAAAGCGGCATTTTCTGTTTTCGAAAAATCTTCCAGTTCAATTAATCCGCAATCGTATCGTTTCGCAATGTCTACAATGTACCGACTGATTTTGTGATTAAAAGTATCTCTGAAACGAGATTCTTTGTCCCCAAGTGCGAGAAGTTTTTCAGCGCGCTTCCTGTAACCCTTTCCACTATTATTAGCACTTGCAATTCTTGTAGCATTACCATATGATTGTCGCATTGCAAACATTTTTTCCTGAACGGACTGTAATTCTTGTAATCCTGGTACCACATCGTCGTACTTTTTCATTTTCTGAAATGTCTGTGCTTCCCCATTTTTCACTTTTAACCGAAGTAGGACATCTTCTCCGAGTCTTACAATAAGAGTATTCTGACCAGTACATTCTTCCGCTTCGAATGTGAAAGTCATCGCGAGCATCCATTTCTTTTTATTCTTATTGTAAGTTAGAGAACCTGTCCCCTGTTTATATTCGCCAGACATCATCCTTTTTATAATTGCTTTTTCATATTTATTCATTTTAGGAAATAAGAATGAGAGCTGACCCGTTTTCATATTTAATTCTTTTGCCTTGGCACGATTAAACAAATTGATTTGAACTCCAACTCCTTTATCAGTTTCAATAAACCGATAAGATTTATTGTGCAAATATATTGCCATATTTCGTTTGAAATTTGTCAACGAAATATCTCCTTTGAGCAATCCCTTTTTTATATCTGTAGAAAACTGATTTTCAACAAATGTTGAAGTCTGAGAAATATTCCCGGTGTATGATGTCACCATAATTTCTTTCACTTTGTCATAGATATATGTTTTTGTTGACTTGCCGTATAATTCTTTGGCCGACGCAATTGTATCGCCGTTTTCTTTCATGATAAATTCTTGCTGTTTATCAGCATATAAATATGTCATTATCCTGTTACATGCTTTTGCACTCAGATATTGCATTTCAAATAATTCTTTACATAATGTTTTATACGGAACGACGTCTTCATCTAAAAATGTCAACGCTAATTTAATTGTCTTTGTCATAAGCAACCTCCATTTTTCTGGTGTTTTATAAGATTGTGTTGTATATATGTCTTTTGTCTTCTGTAAATATGTTTTTTTGTTGTATTATTCATATTCATTGAGATTATCGCGAATTCTGTGTTTTATAAAACCATACCTCGTCCGGATTTTTCTCACTGACCTTGAGACTATTGCGAATTTGACATTTTACAAAACTACTGTACACTTCCTGTACTACTGTGTCCTCCTTGAGACTATTGCAAATTTAACATTTTACAAAACTGAAAAATTATTTGTACTTTTCTCGCAAG
>ERZ780198.1125-NODE-1125-length-26110-cov-8.513874_pt1 | contig 26110 bp, 21 predicted proteins | sample MGYA00510979_ERZ780198 | MGnify/ENA primary metagenome ERZ780198 (study PRJEB29588, sample SAMEA2158039) | human gut metagenome | biome: human gut; feature: human-associated habitat; material: faeces | place: Denmark | collected 2008/2010 ...
TCTGATTTAGCGTAGTTCCCGATGAAATCGCCAGCAATATCTCCGATTGTACCACTGTTAGAAATAGCACCGCCAGAGGCAGGGTTTCCCCCCCCCCAAACAGCATTATAGTTTCCAATAAAGTCACCTGTAATATCTCCGATTGTACCACCGTTAGAAATAGCTCCGCCACTACCTTCAGCTCCTCCAGATTTATTATTTATAAAATTTCCAGTAATATTACCAATTGTAGAGAATAATCCATTATTGGTAATTGCTCCGCCATAATAATTTGCATAATTTCCAACAAAATCGCCAGTAATATCTCCTATATTACCATTATTACAAATTGCTCCAAAATAATCATTGGTGTTTGCTATGAAATCACCAGTGATATTTCCGATTGTACCTATGTTATCAATAGCTCCATAAGTATTAGAAATAAAATCGCCCGTAATATTTCCGATTGTACTATCGTTATAAATAGCTTTCATTTTATTCGAAATAAAATCACCAGTAATATCGCCGATTGTACCTCTGTTCTCGATCGTTCCAGAGCTAAAAGAAGCAGTATTCCCTATAAAATCTCCAGTAATATCTCCGATTGTGCTGTTGTCAGCGTTATAAATAGCTCCATAAGTATTAGAAATAAAATTCCCAGTAATATTGCCGATTGTACTGTTGCGGTTATTATAAATTGCTCCGCCTTTAGAACCAGCCGTGTTACCGATGAAATCACCAGTTATATTGCCGATTGTACTATTGTAGTAATTATGAATCGCTCCGCCTTCAGAACCAGCCGTGTTACCGATGAAATCACCAGTTATATCGCCGATTGTACTATAGTAGTAATTACCAATCGCTCCGCCTTCAGAACCAGCAGTGTTACCGATGAAATCACCAGTTATATTGCCGATTGTACCACTGTTAGAAATCGCTCCGCTGCCAGAAGCTGAAGCAGTGTTACCGATGAAATCCCCTGTTATATCGCCGATTGTACTGTTGTCGTGATTATAAATCGCTCCGCCCCAACTAGCAGTGTTCCTAATGAAATCTCCAGTAATATTGCCGATTGTACTATCGTAGCCATTATAAATCGCTCCGCCATAAATAGCAGTGTTACCGATGAAATCCCCAGTTATATTGTCGATTGTACCACCGTTAGAAATAGCTCCGCCTTTAGAAGTAGAAGAGTTACCAATGAAATTCCCAGTTATATTTCTGATTGTACTATCGTAGTCATTATAAATTGCTCCGCCTTCAGAATAATTATCACCATCATCATCATTAAAAGAAGAAACAGTGTTACCGATGAAATCACCTGTAATATTACCGATTGTACCGCTGCTGTTATAAATCGCTCCGCCATAAGAAGAAGTATAAGAAGAAGCAGAAGTCGCAGTATTACCGATGAAATCACCTGTAATATCACCGATTGTACTATTGTTGTTATAAATCGCTCCGCCATATTGAGCTTGGTTTCTAATGAAATCTCCAGTAATATTGCCGATTGTACCACGGTTATAAATCGCTCCGCCGTCGTTACCGTCTTCGGAAGAAGCAGTGTTCCCGATGAAAATTCCAGTTATATCGCCTATCTTACCACTATTATAAATGGCTCCGCCAAATGTCTTGGCGTCAACATAGTAAGACGATGTAGTTGCAGATACGCTGTTCCCAATAAAATCAGATGTAATTTTAGAAATTTCACCCTCGTTATAAATTGCTCCACCAAATAAATTTACATATTTGTGATTTGTTGTAGATTCAAAATATGCAGTTGTTTTATTATTTTGAAATACATAGTTTTCAATATTTATTGTAGAGCCAGCAGGGTTGTTAATTACAGCACCACCTTTATAAATACTTGCAGCATCATATGTTCCTGTTGGGTTTGTAATTGTACCCAAATCTTTTGTTTTGTTGCTATTTGTAGTGGTATCATAATTTGAAGGGGCATTGTATGTGTATTTGTAATATTTTGGAGTACCATCTGGAGAAGATATTGTTATTGTGTTATCTCCTTCTTCTGTAACTTCTGTCCAAGTTACCTTAGAATTATTTGATTCTGGAATTATTGTATTTACATTGTAATACTGTGGAACAAGGTCTTTTTCTTGTACCACTTTGTATTCAATGCCAGAAATAGGGTTAGTAACTAATTCTCCAGTTGTTTTGTCATAATATCTAGTAACTTCTTTAACTTCAAATTTAGTAATAACATTATTTCCATCAGGTTTTGAACCATCAGGATTTGCTTCAAGTTTAGTTAAAGAATATCCGCTTTGTGGAGCTAAAATCGGTGTACCTTCTTGGATAATCGGGTTATTATTCGAATCTTTAACAATATTCCCATCTTCATCTCGTTGGAAAGTTTTTTGAGGTATCAATACATTGTTATCGTGGAGATAATCAAGTGTTGGAGTATCAATAGGTTTTTGTGATAAATCAACTTCGTCAAGCGTTGTAGCTTGAGCTTGACCAACACCAATAATAGATAACCCCGCAATAGTCGCAATTGCTAAGGTTTTAAATGGTTTATTTTCTTTTTTTACATTAACACGTTTCATACTTCTTCTTTTCATGTTAGAATGTCCTCATATTCTACCTATCGATATTTTATCTATCGACAGGGCTAGTAAAAATCTTTAATATTTCATTGAGTAAATGTTACAAATATTAATAATCAATAACTTAATTCCAATTCATAACCAGTAAATGTATATACATTATAATACTTTTTTATTAATAATTTAAGTCTAAATTGAAAAAATATTGTAAAAATTTAGAGAGTTCGAAAAATTTGAACAAGAAAATGCCGATAAACGTCAAAAAGAAATTGAAGATGCTATAAAACTTAGTAATGAAGCTAAAGCTTTGAGAAATGGCGAAATTAAAAAATTAAATTAGTGAATGTATCGAAAAAAGGGCTGGAACATATGTTCCAGCCCTTTTCTTATACTTAAATCTTAAGGTTTCTAAAATCCAATTGTGAACATTGCAATAAATCCTGCAACTATCATTGCTGGTCCAAATGGCAAGTATAAACCATTTGCTGCTTGGTTATTTTTTAGTCCCCAGATTAGTTCTTTGCAAGCAAAAAGTCCAAGTCCTACAAGTACAATTGTGCTTGCCCAATATGCTATTGGATGAGTTAACCATCCCAAGTTTTGTGCTGTCAAAAATCCGATGGTATAAACAATAAAACCAACTAATGCTCCTAATGTCATCCAGTTTTTGTTATTAACTAGTTTTTTTATAAACATAGGCAAAGTGATAAACATTTGTACAATTCCACTCAATACAAGAATTGCAACTAAAACTTGAAAGATTGGTAAAAAGTTTGGGTACGTAGGAGAGCATCCTAGCATTGAGCCAAAAACAGCTCCAAGTCCTGCTGCAATATATGAATCCCCTTCTCCAAAAGCTCTAGCTCCAACTAAAACAAGTCCAAGTCTTGAAATTGCTTCCATAATTAAAAATCCAAGAATTGCTGCGGCTAAAGAATACAAAATTGGACAACTTAAGAAAAAGTTTAAGTCTAATTTTGGCATTCCGTTTGCTTTGGTATATAAAACAAATGTTAGGATTGCATAAATTATGCTATATAAAATTCCAACGCCAATTAGTGAAAAAGTATGGGCATCTGCAACTTTTTTTTCTAAAATATCGGTTCCTGCTATTGCGATAAATAAACCAGAAACGATTAAAGAAAATACGTATATTCCAATCTGATCCCATCCGATTGGATTCATCATTTCTAGTCCAAATAATGGGTCAAATGGAGTGCAAAATCTCAAGAATAATCCAACGAATAATACACCTGTTAAAAGCTCTACAAATGGGTATTGCCAACTGATATGTTCGTGACAAAATGCACATTTCCCTCTTAAAAATAAGTATGAAAATAACGGAATATTATGGTACCATTTTAGCGGAGTTTGGCATTTGGGACATTTTGAAGCTGGAAATACTATTGATTCCTCGCTTACTGTTCTTAAAATTACAACGTTTAAAAAACTTCCTATAACCAATCCAGTTATAAATATGAATGCTAATACGACAAGTGAAAAAATCATTTTGCCTCCTTTGCGGTCTTTTTATTTTTATCTGTCATTTCATTTTCTATAATGTTATAGAGTCTATTTAAGGCTCTTTTTAAAATTCTTGAAATTTGAGTTGGTGAAACATGTATAATTTCTGAAATCTCTTTTCTTGAAGAACCTTCCATATAATATTTGAATACAACGGTTTTGTCTGGTTCTGGAAGTTTTTTTAGTGCAAATTCAATAACTTTTTTATTTTCATATGTTTCTTCCCAAGTGTCAGAGTCTGATTGGATTCTATCCATTAGAGTTTCAGTACCTTCTGAAGAGTAAATATTTTGATCAAGTGAAACCATATTCTTGATAAGTTCAATATTCATTATTTCTTCAACTTTATCCACTGGAAGATTCACATAATTTGCAACTTCTTGAGCTGAAGGGGATTTTGTTCCTCCTTCTGACAAATCGTCAATTGCCTCTTTAACTTTGGATAAATTGGTAAGAGTTTCTCGTGGCGTTTTTACTATATTAGCTTTATCTCTCAAGTAGTGAAGAATTTTTCCCTTGATAAATTTGCTAACGTAAGTTTTAAAACTCCCTCTTTCGTTTACCTCGTAAGTTTCAATAGCCTTTAGAACTCCAACAGCTCCAACTTGAATTAAATCATCTTTAGATATTGTACTTGGGAGTGGATACATTCCAAGTGCAATTCTTTTTACGAGTTTTAGTGATTCTTGAACTAAGTTCAAATAAAGGATGCGTTTTTTCTTTTCATCCTTCTCTTCTTTATAGCTAAGTATTAAATCCTCGAGTTTTTCTAACTCGGATATTTTGGTTTCCACTTTTTATTAAAACTCCTCTTTTATTACTATAACACAGATATATCGCTTTATCTAAAATTTAATTTTATTTAATAAACTTTTGTGCGTGGATTTTTTGTGCTATTATTATCTTATATATAATATGAATAGGAGCAAAAAATGATTACCGTAAAAGATGTTGAACACGTTGCAAAATTAGCAAGATTAGAATTGACAGAAGAAGAAAAAGAATTATATACAAAGCAACTAGGTGATGTTTTGAAGTATGTTGACCAAATGAATGAGGTTGATACTTCTAATGTTAAACCAATGACTCAAGTTATTGATTTTGTTAATGTTATGAGGGAAGATGTTCCTCATCAAGAAATTTCAAAAGAAGCGTTGATGTCTAATGCTCCTGATGAAGAAAATGGATTCTTTAAAGTTCCAAAAATTAATTAGTTTTAGATTTATTCAAGCCCATGAGTTATATTGATGTTTTCTTTAGCTCATGGGCTTTATTACTTATAAAATAGGAGTTTTTTAATGACAAAATATATTTTTGTAACGGGTGGAGTTGTTAGTTCTCTTGGTAAGGGGATTATTGCAGCTTCTTTAGGCCGATTATTACGTTCAAGAGATTATTCTGTAATCATTCAAAAATTTGACCCATATATAAATATTGACCCAGGAACAATGAGTCCTTTCCAACATGGTGAAGTTTTTGTTACTGATGATGGTGCTGAAACAGACTTGGATTTAGGACATTATGAAAGATTTACTGATACAAGTTTTGGTCAGGTTAATAATGTAACTTCTGGTCGTATTTATCAAGAAGTAATCAGTAAAGAAAGACGTGGGGATTATTTGGGTGCAACAGTTCAAGTTATTCCTCATATTACAAATGAAATTAAATCTAAAATTGTTGCAGCGACAAAGCAATTCAATCCAGATTTTCATATTATTGAAATTGGTGGAACAATTGGAGATATTGAAAGTTTACCTTTTATTGAGGCTATTAGACAGTTTAAGGCTGAAATTGGTGTAGGAAATGCAATTTCTGTTCATTGTACATTGCTTCCTTATTTATCAACTTCAGGGGAATTAAAAACCAAACCTTCTCAACATAGTGTTCAAGTGTTAAGAAGTTATGGTATCCAACCAGAAATTTTGGTTTGTAGAACCTCAAAACCTATTCCTAAAACGGAAAGAGAAAAACTTGCATTGTTCTGTTCCGTTCCTAAAGACGCAGTTATTGAGTGTCGTGATATGAAAACAATTTATGAAGTTCCATTGGCTTTAGAGGCTCAGAATATGTGTTCTGTTGCTTTGAAAATGTTAGGGATGGATGATAGAACGCCAAATTTAACTTCTTGGGAAACATTGGTTGCGAAGATTAAAAATCCAACAACTTCTGTAAAAGTTGCAATTGCAGGTAAATATACAAAACTTTCTGATGCGTATATTTCTGTTGTGGAATCATTAAAACATGCAGGTTATGCCGATTCTACTTCTATTGAAATTAAGTGGATAAATTCAGAAGAATGTGTTGATTATGCTAATTGTAAAAAACTTCTGTCTGATGTGGATGCCGTTGTTGTTCCTGGAGGTTTTGGTGTAAGAGGAATTGAAGGGAAATTAAATGTTATTAGGTATGCAAGAGAACATAATCTTCCATTTTTAGGTTTGTGTTTAGGTATGCAATGTGCGGTAATTGAGTATGCTCGAAATGTTGTTGGATTGAAAGGGGCAAATTCTAAGGAATTCGATGAAAATCCAACATATCCAGTAATTGATATTATGCTAGAACAGAAAAATGTAAAAGGTTATGGCGGTACAATGAGGTTGGGTGCTTATGAATGTCACTTAAAACCAAATTCTATTGCTGCAAAAGCGTATGGAGCTGAAGTTATTTCCGAAAGACATAGACACAGATATGAAGTTAACAATGAATATATTGAAAAAATTTCAGAAGCAGGTTTGGTATTTTCTGGAATGTCTCCAGATGGAATGTTAGCAGAAGTTGTTGAACTTCCAAAATTAGATTGGTTTGTTGCTTGTCAGTTCCATCCAGAGTTTAAGTCACGTCCTGACAGACCACATCCGTTATTTAAAGGCTTGATAGATGCAGCTTTAAAGCATTCTGAAAAGAAAAAATAATTTTTTATCGAGGAAAATAAAATTCTGATTGACGAGGTTTTATTTTCCTTGTATTTTAATAGAACATAGTTTTATGGGGGAGATATAATGACTAATAATGAGGGTTTGAAGAAATTTACGACTGTAAACTTTTTGAATTTTGCATTAGGTTTTCTAGGGTTACAGTTTGCGTGGCAAATGAGAATTATTTTGTCTGGACCTGTTACTGAAAATTTGGGAGCAGATGCTTTTTTGTATGGTTTAATTTGGTTGGCAGGACCTTTTACTGGAATGGTTGTTCAACCACTAATTGGAGCTTTATCAGATAAAACAAAATCAAGATTTGGAAGAAGAAGACCATATTTGTTGGGGGGAGCAATTATTGCTTCTATCGCTTTATGGTTATTCCCAAATTCTGGTAATATTGCGAATGGATTTTCTCATTTTACAGGCATGAATTTACCAACTTGGTCTGGTTTATTGATTGCAGCTGTGATGATTTGGATAATTGATGCTTGTATCAATATTGCTCAAGGACCATATCGTGCATTGATTCCAGATGTTGTTCAACCAGAACAGCATTCTTTAGCAAATTCATATATTAGTTTGGCGATTGGATTGGGTTCTGTTATCGCTGCTGCTACTGCACCATTTTTGAAGTTGGTTTTCCATTATCAAATGTCTGTTAATGCTCAATTTATAATGGCTGCTTTGGCTTTTTCTCTTGCAATGTTGTGGACGTGTTTGACTATTAAAGAAAAAAGTACTGCAAATGCCGAAGTTGTTGAAGAAAAAAAAGAAGAAGTTGGATTTTGGAAATCAATGGTTGAATTTTTTGCATTATCTCCTGAAGTTTCAAAAATTTGTGTAATGCAATTTTTTACTTGGATAGGTATGATGTGTATGATGATTTTCTTTACAAATTTTGCTATCCATACGGTTTATGGTGTTCCAGATTTGACAAAATTATCAGCAGATGTCCAACAAACATTTATGGCGGCTCAAATATCAGCTACAAATTATTCTTCAATTTGTTTTGCAATCTTTAATTTGGTTTGTTTTGTAATTGCTGTTCCAATTGGATTTTTGGCTGGGAAATTTGGAAATAAGAAAGTTCATATTATTTCTTTACTTTCTATGGTAATTGCGTACTTAGGAATGGGCTTTTTCTGTACAGTTAAACCTGTTGTTACTGTTTGTATGGCATTATCTGGTATTGGCTGGGCTAGTGTTTGTGCTTTGCCTTTTGCTATGTTATCTAAATATATTAAAGCTGGAACAGAAGGCTCTGTGATGGGTATATTTAATATCTTTATTGCTGGTCCTCAAGTTTTTGTATGTACTTTAGTTGCTTGGATTATCAATAAATCTGTTCTTTATACAAACGAAATGTATAATAACCACTATGAATATTCTTTCTTTATTGGTGCATTATGTTTGTTAATAGCTGCAATCATTACCAAATTTATTAAAGAATAAGGTTGAAATTTTATATATTAAATCAAAAGAATTCACTTGTAATAAAAAAAGTGGATTCTTTTTTTTAGAAATATTAAATTATTAGATAAATTTTTGTTGAAGTGAGGCAAAAATTAATTTTTACGATTTTTATTAAAAAATAAATAGAAAGTTTAAAAATGAAGATATCTGGAATTGATTTGTATAGTACCCCATTTACCTCTAAAAAAAGAGATGAAAAAGATGTTTCACTAGATTTTGGCAAAGGAGATTTGAAAGAAGAGTCAAATTCTTCCAAAAAAGTTGTATATGCTTTATCTGCTCTTGCTGTCGTTGGAATTGCCGCTTTAGCTTTAAGAAAAGGAAAATCTGTTCCTACTCATACAGAACCTATAAAGCCAACTATACTTACAACTCCTCCTGCTGATAATACTTCAGAGCCCGTAAATGCTTTATCAAAAGAAGCTAAAGATGCTCTTGATAATGTGAGAAAAGCTTTTGGTCAAGAAACAAAAGTTTCTCCCGAAACTATCGATAGTAATATTTTGATTGCTACATCAGAACAAAATTCTGATTTAGCAAAATTGAATAAGTATTTTGAAGAAGAAGGAATTAAAGCAGAAAAATTACAAGCAGAAAATCTTAAATTAAAAAATGCAATAAGGGAAAAACTTTCAAATCCAAAAGAGCCAGATGCTCAACTTGGAAATAAAATCGATAACAGAACTAAAACAATGTCTGATGATGTTAGATCTGAAATGAATGAATATTATACTCAAATGGCAAAAGATGCAGAAGAAAAAGCTCTTGAATTAAAAAAAATAGAAGAGGCAAAGCAAGCTAAAAAAGATGCAATGCTAAAATTAAAAGAAGAAAACCCTGAAGAGTATCATCGTTTAAAAGTTGAAAGAAACAAAGCTCAAAGACTAGCTAAAAAAGAACGAAAAGCTAAAGCTATACAAACAGTTCCTTCTTATAATGACTTTCATGATGGTACCGTGAAGATTATTCCAACCACAAATGGTAATATTGAACGAGAATATATTGATGCAACTGGAAAACTTTCTTCTGAAATTCGTTATGAAAAAGATAAAATTGTAAGAACTTCTTATCAAGATGGAGTTGGAAAAACTAGCTTTATTCATGATAACAAATCAGGTAATACTACAATGAAATATTATGAAATAGATGAAAAAGGTAAGTATAGACTTGTTTCAAGGGAAGTTGATATTCCTACAACATCTACAACTATTACAGTTGAACATAAAGAAAATGGCTTAACTCAGATTACAACAGAAAGTCCAGCTTCTCGTAGTATTGTTATAAAAGATAATAAAGGTAATATTATTTCATCCGAAACAATTGACAAATCTCGTCGCCCTAAAAAGCCATATTCTCCTGATGCCCCTATGGAAAAATTGTTAGCTCCATGGTATAAAGATTATTTACGTTTGTGTAAAATGTGTAATGTTTCACCTCGATTATGTGGGGTTAAAGGTGGTGCTTGGGATCATTATTATGAACTAAGCCTAAAAGTATATGACCCAGATGGGTATGAATCTTATATGCGTATTAGAAAATATAGGATTCAATATAATGAAAAAGCTCAAATTTTAGACCTTTTAGATAAATTGGACAAAGGTGTTTTAAGAGTTCCGCTTTCAGATAGTGAAATTTTAAAAATTAAGAAGCTTATTGAAGCTGCTGATTTTTCTGATTCGACAGAAAAATCTTTAGCAAAATTGATTGCTGAAACAAAAGCTTATCGAGCACGAATGGCAGCACAACGTCAGCGAGTGATGGTATATGCTTAGTAATTTATCAATTAATAATATTCGATATAATAATCAGTATAACTATTCTAAAAAAGTAAATAGTTCTTCTTTTGATGAAAAATCGATAAAACCAGACTGTAAAAATCTATTTATGGATTATTTAAAGTATTCTGGTATGGTATCATTTGCTGGTTTGAATCGTCCAGTAGAAAAGGTTTCAACCTCTCTGTTAAAATCTTTAGAATCATACATTTCAAAGGATATTCCCGTTAATTCTTCAGCATATAATTTCTTGAAGAGAAATCCTCTTGGTTATTATTTAGAAAGTGGTAAAGAAGTGAATAAATTTTTACGAAGTGGAAAGTTTGATAATATCCTAATAATAACAGATGATGTTCCAGAGGTTTTAAAACCAATACTTCAACGTCAAAATGAGGAGAAAAAGGAGTATAATCGTATAATTTTAGAAAGTATTCCGATATTAGATTCAAAATTTAACTCTAAAACAACTGAGCCGATGGTTGTTTTTCGTGATGCTCCAAAATCGTGGATGGATACAGTAAAAGGTGGTATTCTCCATGATAATGCTTATATTTCAACATCCACTGAAAAAGGTTCATCTATGGAGGGCATTATTTCAAACGGTGCAGATAATTTTACGTACGAAATAAGATTGCCGAAAGGTACTCCATTCTGGGATTTAACACATACCCCAGAAAAAGAAATGGTGCTTTCAAGAGATTCTAATTTTAAAGTCCTTGGACATGGTGTTCTTGAATTGATTTTATAGTTTTTTAAATTAAATGTCCGCTCTCAATTTTGTATATTTCGACGTCTTTTAAAAATTCTTCTTCAAATAAAATTGTATCGACAGAGGTGATAACTGTTTGAGTATTTGCGTTGATAGATTTCAAAAGGTAATTTTGTCTTAGGTCATCTAGTTCAGCTAAAACATCGTCTAATAATAATACTGGCTCATCTCCTGTTTTATCTGTAATAATATCGAGTTCTGAGAGTTTTAAGGCTAGAACTATCGTTCTTTGCTGACCTTGTGATGCGTACTTTGTTGCTTCTTGGTTATTGATATAAAAAACAATGTCATCTCTGTGCGGGCCAACACAAGCTTGGCATCGTCTTTGTTCTTCAATTCGTCTTTCTTCTAAGGAGTTTTTAAACGCAGTTTGGATTTCCTCAATGTTTTCTGTGTCGTTATTGATACCAAGAAAGTTTGAATCGTATTTTATTGATAAGTTTTCTGTTTCGCTAATTGTTCTATGTTTGTTTTGAGCGATTTTTTCGATTTCTTTAAGAAATTTTTTTCTTATGTAAATTATATTACTACCTGTAATTGAAAGCTGTTCATTATATACATCCAAAAGTGCATCGTTTGTCTGACCTGTTTTTGCACACTCTTTGAGAAAATTATTTTTTTGAACTCTGATTTTATCATATTTTGTTAATCTGTCATCATAAGCAGGATAAATTTGTGAAATTGCTCTATCTAGCCAATCTCTTCTATCTTGTGGAGCTCCTCTTAAAAGTAATAAATCTGTTGTTGAAAAAAGTACTGTTTTTAGTACGGTTTTAAAATCTTTAATAGTCGATTTTGTCCCATTAATTTTTAATTCTCTTTTTTTGTCGGTTGTGTACGAATATGATAAATCAATATCTGTATTTGATTTTATTACATCCGCTTCAATTTTAAAAAAATCTTTATTGAAATTTATAAGTTCCGAGGTATTTGAGGTTCTAGGGGTTTTCAGGCATGATAGGAAATAAATGCTTTCAAGAATATTAGTTTTCCCTTGAGCATTTTTACCAATGATTAGAATTTTATTTTTATCAAAATCTAATTCTAACTCCTCGCAATTCCTGTAATTTGTAAGTCTAAGTTTCTCCAAATTCATACGTTTATTATACTTCAAACATATGATTTTTATTGAAAAATGGACTTAAAATGGAATTTAGTGTATAATACTTCTGTTGTATGTATTATAAGAAGAGAGTAGGTTTAAATGTTACCTGTAATTTCGGAAGATGTTGCAAATACTGCGTTCAGTGAAATCTTTGAAGATATGCCAGCGTGGAGAAAAAGGATGATCCACTATATTAAAGAGGAAAATCCTGAAATAAATACTGCAATTATTGAAGCTGCAAATAAGACTGATTTGGATCCTAAAGCAGTCGCATTGGGTGCGTATATGACTTATCTAATGATTGAATTAGCAGCAAAAGAAAATGATGCAATGATGAATTACACAGAATAATAAAAATGGTGGTTACGGATTATGATTATTGAAGATTTATTGAAAGAACTTATGGACAAAAAAGGGTCCGACTTACACATTTCAAATGGATTACCTCCAGTTATCCGTCTTGATGGTAAGCTAGTTAGACTTGATTATGAACCATTAACATCAGAAGGGGTAGAAGCATTATTATTCCCAATGATGTCAAATGAACAAAGACGTAAATTAGAACAAGAGTGGGAACTCGATTTTTCATACGGTGTTGAAGGCATCGGCCGTTTCCGTGTGAACTTCTATAAAGATAAGGGTTCATACGCTGCTGCATTCAGAACGATTGCTACAACAGCTCCTCAATTGGAAGAATTAGGTATGCCTCCAATTGTTACAACAATTGCAGATAAGCCAAGAGGTTTGGTTCTTGTAACTGGTCCTACTGGTTCTGGTAAATCAACTACATTGGCGGCAATGATTGACTATATCAATAGAACAAGAGCTGAACATATTTTGACAATTGAAGACCCAGTCGAATTTGTTCACACTTCAAAAGTTTCGGTTATTCACCAAAGAGAATTGGGTATGGATACAAGATCTTTTGCTAATGCTCTTAAGTCAGCCCTCCGTGAAGACCCTGATATCATACTTGTAGGTGAAATGCGTGACCATGAAACCATTGCTTTGGCACTAACAGCTGCTGAAACTGGTCACTTGGTCTTCGGAACTTTGCACACATCTTCAGCTTCTCAAACAATTGACCGTATTATTGACGTTTTCCCAGAAGGGCAACAACAACAAATCCGTGTTCAGTTGGCAAACTCTTTGGTTGCAGTATTTGCACAAACATTACTTCCAAAACGTCAGCCAGATGGTTCAAGAAAAGGGCGTGTAATGGCTCAAGAAATTATGGTTGTTACACCTGCGATTGCTAACCTTATTCGTGAATCAAAAGCTGCTCAAATTTATTCAACAATTCAAACAAGTACTGGTGCTGGTATGCAGACTCTTGAATCTTCTCTTGCAGCATTGTTTAAAAAAGGACTTGTTACGTTGGATGATGCAATGTCAAAATCATCTAAACCAAACGAATTGAAACGATTAATTCAAGGTGGTTAGTCAAAGGTTTAAAAGATAAAGGTATATTGGAGGTTCCCAAGTAATGGCATCAATAGTAGATTCTTTAAGTGAAGCATTTTTAGACACTTTTGCTCCTTTAAAGTTAGTGGGTTTTGCAATCCCTGTTTATTTCGCTATTGTGTCTTTCATGGATGGGAATCTCCCTATGCTTTATTTGTGGTATGGTGTAATATCGGTTTTATTCTTGGCTCTTTTGACTCAGGGAATATATAATGTTCGTAGAAGTAAGCGTGAAATTTTATCATTGAATCCTTGGGCATTGGCAAAGGATTTGGTTAAAACAATTGTTGCGGTTCTCCCAAATGCAGTTGTATGGTTTGGTGCAGCTTATTTAATAGCTCAAAATGTCACTATCCCTGTAGAAGTTGATTGGGCTCAAAAAGTTTTTACGTGGGTTTTATTTTCTATCGTTTTTGCGATTGTAATGACTTCATATTTGTCATTTGCTAAAACGATGAAAGTTGTTCAAGCATATAATTATAAAGTTATTTTTGATTCATGTGTTGATGTATTGATAGCTTTATTTTTCTATGTTTTGCAGTTAGCTCTTGTTCAAGTTGTTTTGTTTGGACCAGTAGCGTATTTGTATTCATTCTTTAGAGTCCCATTTACTCATTGGACATTTTTATTCTATTCTTCAATTGTTGCAGTTGTCGATTTGTCTATTACTGCAAATTATTTAGCACAAATTGCGTACGAATGTATTCCTGGCAATAACGAAGAATACGATAACAACTATGATGCCCCAATAGACTTGATTGATGAAGCTGCAGAACGAATGAATGGTAAGTAGTAAGTCTTATTTATTCATTTCTCTAAGTTTTTTAAGTTGATCTCTAATTTGAGCGGCTCTTTCAAAATCTAATATTTTTGCGGCTTTGTGCATGTCTTTTTCAAGTTTATCAATAAGTTTTGGCAAGTCTTTTTTATCTATGCCCATATCAACCATTTCTTCTGCAACAATATCTTCCAAATCTCTATAACTTGCAACGAGAGAAAGTAGGTTATTTTCAATAGGCTTTTTAATTGTTTGTGGGATAATTCCGTATTTTTGGTTGTGGGCAATTTGAATTTTACGACGTCTTTCGGTTTCTTTAATTGCTCTATCCATAGAATCTGTGATTTTATCTGCGTACATAATAACTTCACCACAAGCATTTCTTGCTGCACGCCCTATTGTTTGGATAAGACTTGTATCTGATCTCAAAAATCCTTCTTTATCAGCATCCATAATTGCAACGAGTGAAACTTCTGGAATATCAAGCCCTTCTCTGAGTAAGTTTACTCCAATCAAGACGTCAAATTCTCCAAGTCTTAAATCCCGAAGAATTTCTACTCTTTCGATTGATTTAATCTCGCTGTGTAAATACCTAACTCGAATACCTTCTTGCAAGAAGAAGTCTGTTAAGTCTTCTGCCATTCTCTTTGTCAGAGTTGTAATTAGAATTCTTTCATCTTTATCCGTACGTTTTTTGATTTCTTCTTTCAAATCTTGAATTTGTGTATCAATTGGACGAACTGACACTTTAGGGTCAAGAAGCCCTGTTGGTCGAATAATTTGTTCGACAATTTGTTCTGAATTTTCTTTTTCAAAATCTCCAGGAGTTGCGGAAATATAAATTTTTTGGCGGACTTTGGAATAAAATTCTTCATTTTTGAGAGGTCTGTTATCTTTTGCACAAGGTAATCTGAATCCATAATCCACAAGAACTTGTTTTCTCGCTGCATCTCCGTGGCTCATTCCTTTGATTTGTGGTAGAGTTACGTGGGATTCATCTACAATTGTAAGAAAATCGTTCGGAAAGTAGTCTAGTAGTGTTGCGGGAGCAGAGCCTGCTGGTCTGCGTTCAATTATTCTGGAATAATTTTCTATACCTGTGCAGTACCCCATTTCTTTCATCATTTCTAAATCATATTTAACTCTTTGTTCAAGACGTTGGGCTTCAATAAGCTTGTTTTCATTATTAAGTTCGACAAGTCTATTTTGAAGTTCTTGTCTTATCATATCAAAAGTTTCTTCTTCGTTTTCGTCATACGAAATGTAATGAACGGCTGGATAAATTACAACAGATTCTGGGGTTTCAATAATTTCTCCTGAAACATTATCAATTTTTACAATTTTTTCAACTTCATCTCCAAAGAAGTAAATTCTAGTTATGATTTTTTCATAGGCAGGCATTATTTCTACAATATCGCCTCTAGCTCTAAAAGTTGAACATTTTAGCTCTAAGTCGTTTCTTTCATATCGAACTTCAACTAAATGTTTAAGGAGCGCATCTCTATCAATTTCGTCCCCAACTTTAACTTCAATTGCACCTCTAAAATAGTTTTCTGGTAAACCTAGACCATAGATGCAACTAACAGAGGATATTACAATTACATCATCTCTTTCATATAGGCTTCTTGTTGTATTATGGCGAAGTCTGTCGATTTCTTCGTTGATAGAAGAGGATTTTTCAATGTAGGTATCTGTTCTTGGAATGTATGCTTCTGGTTGGTAATAATCATAATAACTGATAAAATATTCAACCGCATTATTCGGAAATAGCTCTTTAAATTCGTTGTATAATTGTGCGGCTAGGGTTTTATTGTGTGCAATAATCAGTGTCGGTTTTTGCACTTTTTCAATAACATTTGCAATTGTAAATGTCTTACCAGAACCAGTTATTCCGAGTAAAGTTTGGGTATCGTAACCTTTATTTATTCCCTCTACAAGTTCATCAATCGCTTTTGGTTGATCTCCAGAAGGTTTGTATTTTGAAACTATTTTAAATTCGTGATGTTCTCTCATATTTTATATTTTAGTACAAATTTATTTTATTTGTAGCCTTCTTGCTTTCCTCTAAAAAATAGTGTATTATCAGACTATAAAGGAGTAATATGTTATGGATAAAATTATTGAGTCGTTTAAAAATCTATACAAAGGTGAAAATGTAGTAAAACAACATATTTATATTGCATTATTATTTTATTTGCCTTGTTTAGCAAGTACGATTTTACAATTTCTTGACAAGGAGTCTAAAAAAGAAGAGGTTATTATTATCTTAGTTAGTGCAGTTATTGTTGGTTTCTTGTCGATTGTACCTGTTTTTGTTTTGCAAGGGTTGTGGGCAAAATTTGTTAATCGTAGATTTAGTGAAGCTTATGGTATTCCGAAATTGTCTTGGGATTGTTTATCTCGAGGGTTAAAAATGTTTCCTCTAACTTTAGTTTGGGGGTTATATATTGGAATTCCGTGCTTGTTTTATTTGGCTCTTGTTTTCATTGGGTTCGGTCTTACAATTTCTAGTCAAGACACTGTAATAGTATTTAGTCAACCTGTAATAGTAATTGTTGCTGTCTTAGGATTGCTTTTGGCTGTAATGCTGTTGTTTATTCCATTGTTTCTTATTTCTCCATTTGTAAATATGGTATTTATGAAATATTGTGAAAAGTTTGAGTATTCAAAAGAATTGTTTAACCCATTGTTGCCATTTAGATATATGAAAAAAGCGTTTAAAGATTCAATATTTTTAGCCTTAAAATTCATTCTAGTTGGAATGGTTACGGGGATGGGAGCACAAATGATTCTGATTCTTGTATTAATGGTGCTTGCAATTATTGCAATTCCAGTTGTAATTATTCTTGCAATGGTAAATGAACATATTTTTGATTCTTCAGTATGGGCGATTCCTGTTGTAATGTTAGTTTCTGTTGTGGCTATAATTCCTGCATATGTTCGCTGGATTACTAATCTCGCATATGTGGATAATTTGGAAGAAATTTATGTTGATAAGTTTTTGATAGAAGAATAATTTAGAAAGATAGAAAAACTGGGGAATGAATTTCATTCCCCAGTTTTTTCTTATTTGTTATTTGATAGAATTAAAATGCTTTTTATAAATTCATTTTTATCTTCGTTTGTTACTTTGATGTGTTTTGTTTTTGAATTGAAATATTTTTCTACCATATTCTTTTGTCTATCAAATGAATATTCTTCCCAATAAGGAGTTTTACGAATTTTAGAAATTATTTGTGTTTCCAAATCTTCAAATTTTGGCTCTGTATAACTTTCATTGTTTTCAGATGTAAGAATTGGTTTTGATATAAATTGAATATTTTCTTTTTCTAAGTTCTTTTCAATATTACTTTTTTCAAAGATATTTTTTGATTTAAGTTCTTCTTTAAATCTTTCTGCTAATCCCATTTTGCTCCTTTAGTTGTTTAAAATATTTTCAAATTTTTCTACCATGTTTTGTTTGTATAAATTGTCTGAAATATATTGTGCCAAATCCTTATAGCTACGTGCAATATTTGTCGAATCGTTGATTTCACTAACTGGAATACCTTTATTGATTGCCGTCATAATTGCAAAATAATTGTTTGGGATTTTCCAATATATTTTTTTTGAGAGCACTTTTTCAATGTCAGTTTCTTTAATTTCGTCGTTTTCCATATAACGATTTATGATGATTTTTACTTTTTCTTTGTCATAGCCAAGTTTTTCAAATAGTTCCAAACATCTTTGAGTATTTCTTAGTGCTGGAAGATTTGCAACTGAAACAAGCAAAACTAAGTCTGAATTGTCTAGTGCTGCAATGTTTTTCCCTTCAAAACTTGCTTCGGCATCAACAATGATATAAGAAAATGTTTCTTTTAAAGTGTTGAATAATTTTGTAATTTGTCTTGGCTGAATATTGTCCGCTTGTTTGAAGTATGGCGGATCGGCTAAGACATATAGGCTTGTTTTTTTGTATCTTTCAAGTGTACTTAATAGAAATGTTTCGTTAATCTTGTCCAAATTTTCAAGCATATATGAAATGTTGAAAGACGGTTTTAAATCTAAAAACGTAGTTATATCCCCCATTTGAAAGTTTAAATCAATCAAGGCAATATTTTCTTTGGTTATTTTAGATAATTCAAGAGCTAAATTTGTCGCAAGAGAGGTTTTCCCAATTCCGCCTTTATTAGAGAATACAGAAATAATTTTGCAATTATTTGTTTTTTTAGTTTCGTTGAATTCTGATAAAAGTTTATTTACACTTTCAAAAAATTCACTTTTAATTATTGGAATAGGGACAAATTCCTTTGCTCCAGCTCTCATTATTTCTATGATTAAGTCAACTGACGGATTGTCTGATAGTGCCAAAACTTTACAGCTTTGGCATTCTTTCGTCACTTTTAGAATAAGCTCAAGTTTTTGTTGCTTGTAAGCTGATAAGTCTGCAAGTAGAATTGATTTTCCTTGATAATTCGCAATTTTTTTGTATGCTTCTGAATAATCATTTTCTTGACAAATTTCAAGGTTATCAAATTCGCCCGCAAAAAGTTTAATAACTTCAGATGTAGAAAATTCGTCTGATAATATTACTGTAAAAATTTTGTTCATATCAATCCTTTAGGTCTATATCCCTAATTTCAGTATAGCATATGAAGAGGTTTTTACGCAAATAGATTTTTTTATTAAATAATAAAAGCCCCGTATAAGCGGATTTTGTTACCTGCTTGGACTCGCAGGTGGGTGAGAACCCGAATTCATCCGTTTCCCGCTGGCGATAGAGTATATCGGCGGGTGTACTTCAAACACTCTGGAGTTAACTCTCCCTATTTATATAAATGTAGGAACAAAATTAACGCCTATACCGAGCTTCTTCTATTATATCATATTTTCGATATTTTGACAATCTAATCTATTGGCTAACCCATTTTTAGAACACTGTTAGCATATTTTTCAGCTGCATCTGCTTGTGACATTGCTTGGTTAATTCCGCTCATATCAGGTGTTTGCGGAACCATACCAACTGGAGAAGGAATATATGTTCTCACTGGTTCTTTTTCTTCATTTTCCTTTGTTGGTTGAGCCACATTTGGATTGGTTGCGTTTGGTGTTGCTTGTTGTGGATTAACGTTATTTACTTGTTGTTGACCATTAATAGCGTTGGTTCTTTGTTTAATTAAATTTGAATCTGCGTATTGGTTTGGATTTCTTGGCGGTTGTTGAGGTTTATTTACCTCTGGAATGTTATTATTTTGAGGTTGGGTTTGTTGTTGTGCGGTTTTAACTTCTTCTGGTTCTTTATCTTCATCTAAAACAGAGTTTGTTGGTTTTCCAAATATTTTATGTGCTGTTTTAGTTGTTAGTTTTGCAAGGAATGGTGAAATTACTAGCATTGGAATTGCAAATCTTAAAGGAACCCCAAGAATGTTTCCATTTGCACATTTTCTTAACCAGTTCAAATTATATTTGCTTGTTGATTTGTATGCAGGTATTCTTTCGTTACCTAGGTTGATTAATTTCCCAACTTTGAAGAATAATTTGTTGAAAAATCCTTTGACATTTTGTTTGCCTAGAAGAACATCAAGTCTTTTTTGTGCAAATTTGTATGCTTTTTTGTTCTTTAATAGACCAGCTGAGTGTTTTGCCTTGAATACCTCAACACCTTTTCTATATGCTTCAATTCCAGCTTTGTCTTTTATACCTAAGTATTTAAGACCTCCAACTTTGTGCATTGCTTTAATACCAAATGTCATTGCCATAAAGTATGTAAAGTCATTCACAAATCTTTCTGCGAATGTTTTAGTCTTTTCGCCTTTAGGTGCTTTAATCGTGTGGTACAACATATCTGCCAAGAAGTATGATTGCATTGCAACTGCAAGTTTACCCCCTGCGAATCTGCTTGTAGTTCCTTCTGTTAACCAACCAAGTGACGCTGGTAAGAATTTTCCTAATCTTGATGTGTTACCTTTACCTAAAATTGCTTTGTATTTGTTAAGGTATTCTTGTGGGGTTGCAATTCTACCAATTAAATGGCTTTTTATTTTTCCTAAAATATTGTCGTTTCCTCTCCAAACAGAGAATTTGATTTTTTTGTCTGCATTTTCTAATGCTTTCATAATTTTGTCTGGATTGTCTAAGAATTTACCTTTTAGTTCGTTGAATTCTCTAATAGATTTGAAACCTAACTTTTTAACTTTCAAACTTTTTGCGAGCTTTTCAAGTCCTTTTAGTCCTGTTTTGCCTTCAATTTTTGCAACAATGTCTGCATTTGCTCCAAGTAATTCTAGCTCTTTTTTCTGTAATGCGAGAGTTTTTTCTGCAAAAGTTTTTCCTTTTAGAGATTTAACAAAGTTATTGATTTCTTGTTGAGTAATATTTCCATATTGTTCTAGCCCTTGGTAGTAATTACTTTTAGCAGAAAGCGGAATTCCAAAAAGTGGACTCTTAACTTGTCTGTTAGTTAATGGATTTAAGAAATTTTCGAATAATTGTTCTGTATCTGTGGCTAAGAAACCATGTACCCCAGCTCCTGGAGTTTTTGCAAAACTCCATTCTGGTCTTGTAGAGTAATTTTTCAACGCATTAACAATTTTATTCTTTTTAGCAAGTGCAGTTGTTTTATTGTCAATCCATTGCAATCCATTTTCTATTCCTCTGCCAACTCTGGTTTCAGTAGAAACTTTGTCGCCCCATCCACCTATTTTCCCAAGAATACTATCTTTGTATTCTCCACGGCATAAAGGGTTGAACTTGTCCATTAATTGACCTAATCCATACCAAGATGCAAGCCAAAATGGTAATAGTTGTTCAGGAGTTGCATCTCCTGAAGCTTTAGCTCTATTTGCAAGATAAGAATTATCAACAGATTGTCTAATCTGTTCGCTCCCTGTTCCTTGCATTGGAGGTTGTGTATAACTTGGGTTTTGCTGAAAGTTTACTTGATTTTTGGGTTGTAAACTTGGTATATTTATTGGATTGATTGCTGTATCGGACATGTGTATTCTACTTCCTTATTTCCCTACAAGTATATAAAAACATTTTACGTCGAGAAGTTGCTAAAATATTACAAAATTTTTCTAATGTAAAGATATGTAACAAACTAAAACAAAACTGAAATTTTGAACTTTGTATATACTTTATATATATAAGAGAGATAAATAAACAAGAGAGGCTTTAAAATGGCAGTTGCAAATTTAAAAAAAATTGATAGTAAATTGAAAGATTTATACAAAGATCAAGTTACAAATGCAGTTCCTGCTGCTCCACAAGAGCCATTTGTTGATAAATCAGATTTGTTATTTATGCAAATGAATTTTATTGCTGCATACAATAAACAAATGTTACATATTGCATAACAAGTTTTATTTTATATTTTAACTCCAATTTAATTTTTCCCCTACAAATTTTTCCCTGATTTCAATCGAAGTCAGGTTTTTTTTATGGGAAATTAATAGTTATATTTCCCTTTTGAAGCTCTATCCATTTCTCGTTTTTGGTCTTTTTTTGCTATATCATCACGTTTGTCGTGTAATTTTTTACCTTTTGCAAGACCTATTTCAACTTTGGCAAATCCTTTTGTTATAAAAACTTCTAGTGGAACAATTGTATAACCATCTTTTTTAATTTTTGAGTGCATTTTAAGAATTTCTTTTTTTGTTAAAAGAAGTTTTCTTGTTCTTTCTGCTTTATGATTATATCTATTTCCCTGTTCATATGGGGAAATGTGACAGTTATAAAGAAAAATTTCGTTGTCTTCAATTTTACAAAAACTGTCTTTTAGGTTTATTGCATTTTTTCTAATGGATTTAATTTCTGTTCCAGTCAAAACAATTCCCGCTACAAATTTTTCAAAAATCGTGTAGTCGTGAAAAGCTTTTCTATTTGTGGTTACAACTTTTTTATCCATAGCTTGATTATACCATAGAATTAAGAATTTGCGATGTTTGCTCTTTCCTGTTTCAAGATTTTAGCTAATTCTGCTTCTACAAGTTTAATTTTGTTTGGAAAATCAAAGGCTTTTATTTTGAATTTCGGAACTCTTTCTAGTGTGTCAGTTCTGAACTTTCTATCCATGTCTGTTTTGCATTTGTTAGCAATTCTATTTCCATTTAGTTGTTCAGTCATGCTATATCTGAAAAATTGTAAAAGGTCTATTTTTTCTTGAGCTGGGCGTCCTTTTAAAATTTGACTTAAATCTTTTTGCGTAAAACTATTTAAACCTGTAATGTTATTTTGATAGAAATCTTTAAAGTTAAAATCAGCAGTAGGATAATAAAATGAAGTAATAACAGGAGACTGTTCTTGATCTGGCAACAATGTTTTAAAGCCAAGTGCACGCATACCATCTACCAAGACACGATGATTTTCACTATATCGGGCATAACGCGCTGCAATTCCTCCCTCCGCTGCTAATTCTTTTAATGCTTGCATAAAAGCACGCACAACATGAGTAGGTGAAGTAAAACGCCATTTTCCATGACCATTCTCCATTGTTTCCCACTGGTCGTATAGGTCGAGTGAAAGTGAACGGGCAACCCCTTTACATTGTTTCAATAAAGAACGGCGTGCCAATATAAATCCAAATCCTGGAACTCCCTGAATACATTTGTTGGCACTACTGATCATAAAATCGACTCCTAATTTTGCCATATCAATAGGCACTCCTCCGAAACTGCTCATTGCATCAACAATCAAAATCTTATTATGTTTCTTTACAACAGAAGCAATAGCTTCAAGAGGATTTAACACGCCTGTAGTTGTTTCACAATGAACAACAGACACATGAGTGACTTCCGGATGCATATCCAAATAGTTGTCAATAGCTTCCGGATCAACAGCCTGTGTTTCATCAAATTTCATGACGTGATAATTCAGATGATAATAATCGGCAATTACTCCCATACGTTTTCCATAAGCTCCATTGGCAGCAACTAATAAATTATCTTCCGGACGGATGACTGAACCTAATGTAGCTTCTACACAAAAGCTTCCACTACCCTGCATCAGTACAGCTGTATAATCTTCTGGCTGGCTACTTGCCAGTTCTACCAGTTCTTTACGAATTACTTCAACAATACCAACGTTATAGTCTTCATCCCAAGTGCACCAGTCACTCATCATAGCTTCTTTTACTGTTTCACTTGTTGTTAAGGGGCCAGGGGTCAATAATAAATAAGGTCTCATATTGTGTATTCTTTATTATTCAAGTAAATCTTTCAGTCTATTATATCTCAATATTATTCATTAGCCATGCGAGTATTTATGCAATCGATTAATGCAGGTAATTCTTCAATAGATTCTACCACATAATGTGCTCCTGCTGCATACATACGTTCTCGAACTTCCATCATACGTTTCTTCAATTCTTCTGCTGGCATTTTCTGTACTTCATCTTCCGTCAGTCCAAGTTCGTTACTTCCTAAAATGACTCCAACTGTCCATACTCCAGCATTTAGCCCTTCTTTAATATCAGATATTGTATCTCCGTATTTCAAGACAGAAAAGCGAGAGGGAACTCCCAGATCACACATATTTTTATAAATCATATAAGGATAAGGACGACCAGCCGGTAAATTATCGGAAGTTACATAATTGTCCACACGGTAACCATTCTCTGCAGCAGCAGGAACTACTACATCCATCATTTCTTTAGTATATCCTGTAGTCGATCCAATTTTGATTCCACGGCAACGTAATGTATCAATAGTCTGTATTACTCCAGAAATGGGACCTGTATATTCACGTAAAGTAGCAAATAATAAACGTTGGAATTCAGCATATCTTCCCTGAACATCAGTTTCATTATATTTGCGTCCATATTTCTGGTAAAAAGCTTCCCCGATACGTTCCATTTGAAACAATGCACGTATGTGGTCAATCTTGGTCAGCCCCATCGGGCGGCGTGCTTCTTCTGCTGTAATGGATATTCCAATAGCATTAAAACTCTCAATAAAAGCAGATACAGGTGCAAAACATCCATAATCGACAGCAGTACCTGCCCAGTCCATAATTACACATTCAATTTTTTTCATATTGCAGTAGTTGTTAAATATATATTATTCTCTTTTTTTGAATTTTCGATCTCTATACTTTCTGTTTCATCAGAAACATTATTCGATAAATCTATGCTTTGCTTACGCTTTTTTGCCTGAATCATATAAACGAATGAACCCATAAAAGCAATACAGCATACAATCCCGATCCAGAAACTCATATGGTTATAGAACGATTGCCAATCAATATGAGAAGCATAGAATTCTTTGAATAACAATAAAGCTAACGTTCCCAGATATCCTACAAAATCAATTGTAATGATGAAAAAGCCTACATTTCCTCTAATCTTAAAACAAGCGATGAAACGTTCAAAGAAAATCGTTTGAAAACTGAGATAAGCCATATCCAAGCACAAGCTTTGTCCGAAAAGCCAGATTGTAGTCGGTAAATTGATATGGTGGAAATTTATTCCTAAAAAGGCTAATGTTCCCATTCCTAAAGTAGAAAGTATCAGTAATATACAAAGAACTTTCAAATGGTCGTAGGTAGTTGCCAGCAAAGCAAATGTTGCCAATAAAACTAAAGTTGCAATTGAATCAATCTGTGCAAATGCCCATGAAGATATAGTAGAAACATCTATAATGCAGACTATAAAATCTTCCTTTACATCACGCTGGATAGTTAACAGCAAATTTGCAGCAAAAAGCATAATCAATATAGGCATAAACTGCCGGAATAATTTCCATCGTTCTCTTCCGTTGAGGGTAACACGAACGGAACGTGAAGCAATATCTGCAGCTGTAGGTTTGGGAAAACGTGTCATCATCCAACCGGTAAAGCAAAGTAAGGGAAATGCAATAGCACCAATTAAGGCCGGCATCCAGAACTCACTTACATGAAGATCATGTAAAGCATAGAGGCCTAATGATTTTGCAACCCCTGAACTTAACGCCATACTTACTCCCATAATACTGGCAAGAATATCGGTAGTACGTCTTCCTTCAAGAAAGCTAAAAATAACTCCCCACATACAGCCCAAAGAAAGACCATTAAAAAATAATGCCACTATATTATAAGGAACAGGTAATAATCCAAAAACGATCAATGAAAGTTCCGAAAGAGCAGCAGAACCAATGATAAATTTCAAACGGCCTTCAGGTTTCAATTCTGAGATATACTTGATACCAAGTAATTTAGCACAAACATATCCTAATAACTGAATTATACTAACAGCTATTTTATAATCCATACCACAAACAAGAAGTCCATTAAATTCTGCTGCAGTAAAAGGCTTTCGAAGGGCATAGACTAATGAATAAGAAAGAAGTGCTGTTCCACCTGCCCAAAGAACAAAAAGCCAGTCAGGCATAGAATTCTTTTTTATCTCTTGTAACACCGGATTTGAAGTTTTCATTATTTCTATCTCATTTTGATTACGCTGCAAAAGTAGACTCCGGTTCAAAAGAAAAAAATGAATAAAACATGAATCATAAAGCTGTAATAATTCAGAAATATTCATGAAACGATTTCCTCATGATTCAGTAATACAGAAACAATAGAAATGAAACATATATGTAACATAAAAGCCGTATCTTTATTTTGTTTTATACAGATCAGTTCATATGGAAGATTTAAAAGAAATATACGAACGGATTTCCTTTTTAAGACAAAAAGGCATAAAAATGAAGGAAATGGCAGAACAAGCAGGAATTTCTCCCAGTGTTTTATCTGCCATTTACTCAACTGTACTTCCCGCATACTTAAAAAACACAGAAAAAGGAGA
>ERZ780198.1149-NODE-1149-length-25811-cov-23.895131_pt1 | contig 25811 bp, 20 predicted proteins | sample MGYA00510979_ERZ780198 | MGnify/ENA primary metagenome ERZ780198 (study PRJEB29588, sample SAMEA2158039) | human gut metagenome | biome: human gut; feature: human-associated habitat; material: faeces | place: Denmark | collected 2008/2010 ...
GACGGTTTGCAGCCTCCAGTCTTATCTCCTCCTCCGACATGGCTCTTGCTCCTCGCACCCAGTCAAGCAAGGCTTTCTTCTCAAAGAAGATAAGCTTGCCAGCAGGCTTGAAGTACGGCAACTGGTTAAGATGCGTCATCTTGTATAGCGTGCTCTTGGCAATGCCGAGAAAGGCGGATGCCTCTTCAAGGTTCAACACTTCCTTTGTCATATAGCAAAGGTTCTCCAACTTGTTCACTCTCGACTGAAGCTCCACTATCTTGCGCTCATGGTCGAGGTTCATCTTAAATGCGTTCTTTTCTGTCATAAATCTGATATTTTGTTTATTTCGTTATCGATTTCGGCTGTAAAGGTATATTGTTGCCAATGATATTCAAGCAGTCGTTATGGTTTATTAAAAGTGCTGATTTTCAATATATTGGTTCTATTTTACCATGCTGTAACGTGGTAGATTGGTCGGACACTCACCTGAAATTCAGCATTTTCAAATGTCTATCGTTCAAACACTCCCAAAGTCAGGAATTGGACAATAGGGGTGGCAAATCTTTGGTTCTATTGCCAGTTCTCGTTTTTGAAAATGTCCAACAGAGTGCAAAACAAAATTTAACACCCGATTTTCGCAAGTCATGCTGTTTGAGGTCAAAATCGCTTGCAATAACCACATTTTGGGTACAATGGTAAGAAAATGAGTTGTGAATGAGAGAAATAGGGATTTCCCCTCGTTTTTCAAGGGACAAATTTGTACCTTTGCAAACGAAACAGAGGTATTCCACAAGGGATATTTCGGGCAAAGTGTTCTTGACTTTATTTTTCCGTGGTTTTGTCCCGTTTTTGTCCCTCGCTGATTTAGTATCACGAGACAAGAATTTGCAAGTGGCTGATTTACAACGGTTAAAACTGTATTTTGGAGGATTGGTAACGGCAACCACCAGTAACCACCAAAACGAACCTTCCGTACTTGTTCGTTGTGCCTATCTTTTGAGAATGGTCCACGACAATATTGGAGAAGGGAACAGGAAGGCCTAAGCTGTCCACCACCTCTCCCCTAATGGTCTTGCAGTACACTTGTAGTGATACGGTGAGCAAAATGAGAAGTAAATAGTATTTTTTCATATAGCTTTATGGTGTCATTGTTCAATCAGAAGGTGACATAGTGGCGCAACCGATCGATGGCCTCTGGCGGAAAGTCCTTTTGTAGGAGGCGGAGCTGGTCAAGGCTATGCAATGGACCTTTGAGCCTCCGATAGTCGCAGATAGCTTTGGCTTGGAAGTAGTTGATGTACGGGTGCTTGCGGAGTTGGCTCAGCGAGAGCTGGTTGATGTTGAGTTTTGTGATTTTCTCGCCCCGGAGGGTGAGGAAGGGGAGCGCTTCGGCGGGGAAGCCGTCAAGGTCTCGTAGCTGGCTGACGTTGTAGAAGCCACCCAGGCGGTTGCGGTAGTTGACGATGCGTCGTGCCCAGCCCGCCCCGATGCCTGGAATCTTCTTTAGAAGCGAGGTGTCGGCGATGGCCAAATCGACCTGTTCGCCAGGTCGCAGCTTCACAGGATAGCGCACGGTGTCGCGGTCATACTTTTGGTAGGGCACATATTGGTCGGAGGCTTTGTACGCCTCGTAGCGTTCGCGCGCTTCCTCCTCCCGCGATGCAAACTGTGTGTAGGCTGGCTGGTAGTCGTCGCCGATGCAGATGTAGGGCTCCAGTTCCTCATATTGCTTACGCGTCATGCCATAGAGACGTCCAAAGTCGTGAGGTGTACGGAAGACGCCGCCTTTTGCACGATACTTATAGACGGCACGGACCTGCCACGGCTGGAGACCGATGCGCAGTAGTTGGGTGCTGTCTGCCGTGTTGGGATCAAACGGCGCCAGTTCTATCTGCCGTCCATCCTGCGTCTGATAGGTACGATAGGGAGGAGCCTGCCGTCCCTTTCCATATCCAGGTTGCTCTTCGGCAGCCAGACTGTCGGCTGCGGTGAGCACGGTCTCCCCGCCATCGTTGCCCGTCAGATAGATCAGGACGACAAGGATGGTAGCCAGCGCAAGGAGAAAAGTCAGCACCTTGCGGTCGGAATGATGGATGACGAAAAACTCAGAAAAGCGCATGGATGTGGTTGGTGTAGTCTATGAAAAATCCCATTCCCAGCCCCCGCATGAGTGGGGTAGGGAATGGGAAAGCAGGTCTTATCCTCTGACTGCCTCGATGTAGTTGCGTGCCGGGTTGGCATACATGGTGAGCAGTCGCTCGCGCAAGAACTCCTCGTCTTTGTTGGGAATCTTGATCTTGGCCAATTGGCTTTGGATATAGAGTTTGAACTTCCGCACATCGTCCTCCGTGTAGTGGTCGGTATGGTCTGTGCCGTCCAGCTCGTCCATAGCGATGTAGTTGTTGGGATAGAGGCGGTAGTTGCGGTGGATCTCGTGGTCGATGTGGGTGCAGATGGTGTCCAGCAAGTCCGACTTGCTGAGTTTCTGCTCACGGAGACCGTTGAGGTAGTCGTCGATGCAGGCTGCCACATGATAGTGGATTTTCCCCTTCAGTCCGAGGATGCCCGTCCGCATGCTGATGATGTCGTCGTACGGTCCCTTCTTCCAGTTGGAGTCGTCGCGCTTCAGTTGATACTCCTGTGCCTTGAGGAAGTCGCAGGGGTCGTACTCATAGCTGATGGCGAGTGGCACGATGTGGAGATTGACGAGGCGGTCGAGCACGTCGCCCTCCCCACCGAGGACCAGCATCTTCAGGATGCCCTTCTGCGTGCGATCGTCGGAGTCCTTGGCGCGTCCCTCCCTCTGTGCGATCCAGAGGTTCTGATGCTTTTCGGAGATGGCGAAGTGCATGTAGCGGGCGAGTTTCTGACTTGCCTGGAGGCGCTCGCGGGCCATCAGGCCGCGCTTGACGATGAACGACTTGTTGAGGCGTACCACGTCGAGCACCCAGGGGATGGACAGCAGGTTGTCGCCGATGGCGATCTCGCAGGTGGTCTCGAAGCCGTGGTCGATGAGCAGCACGTCGAGCAAGGCCGAGTCGAGCACGATGTCTCGGTGGTTGCTCATGAACGTATAGTTGTGCTTGTTGTCTATCGCCGTCACGTCCATGTCAAGACCTGTGCTTGCCTTGGAGATGAGCTTCTTCAGAAAGCGGTAGGCGAAGACGAGCTGGAAGTCCATGTTCGTCTTGCACTCGTGCATCTTCTGTGAGATGATCTCGGGCGTAGCCTCTGGGAAGAGGAATGATACCATCTGCAGAAATTGCGGGTTCTGCACCAGACGGTCGTACACTGCGGGCAGCTCTTCCGGCTCGTATGGGCGGATGTCGTTGAATTCTTCTGGGATAATCATAATCGAGATGTAGTTGAAAGGTTTTTGAATAGATGATATGGCTTGTGCCGCCTTCTCCCCGTCCGCTTTGAAGCAGGCGGGGAGCGGAATGGTTTTTAGCCTGGACTGTTCATGAAAACTCCGTTGCGGGAGCAGTCGGAAGATTCATGAGCATGCAGTTCAGAACTGATTCTCTATGATTTCAGTCAGCACATCCTTGATGTCGAGTCCTGCCGCACGCACTTGCTGCGGTATGAAGCTCGTCGTCGTCATGCCCGGGGTGGTGTTCACCTCCAGCATGTTGATGACCTCGTTGCCCTCCGCGTCGTGGGTGATAATGTAGTCGATGCGGATGATGCCGTTGGCATGGAGGATATCATAAATGCGACTGGTGATTTCGGTGACGCGCTCTGCCGTCTCGGGACTGATTCTCGCTGGCGTGATCTCGTCCACCTGTCCATTGTACTTGGCGTCATAGTCGAAGAACTCGTTGGTGGTGGCAACCTCGGTGATGGGGAAGGGAACACTGCGCTCGCGCGTCTTGTAGATGCCCTGTGTGATCTCTGTGCCATCGAGGTAAGCCTCTACCATCACGTCGCTACTCTCCATGAAGGCTACGCGCAAGGCAGGTTCCAGCTGATCGGCGTTTTTCACCTTGGACACGCCGAAACTGCTGCCGTCGTTGGCTGGCTTCACGAAGCAAGGCATGCCGATGCGCTTGGCGATCTCCTCCTCGTTGTATGTCTCGCCGCGGCGGAGCAGCACACTATCAGCCACATGGATACCGAAGCTGCCCAAGTAGCGGTTGAGCACAAACTTGTCAAAGGTCATGGCCTCGACCAGCACGCCGCTCGTGGAGTAGGGGACGTGTATCAAGTCGAAGTAGCCCTGCATGGGGCCGTTCTCGCCAGGTTGTCCGTGGATGGTGATATAGGCATAGTCGAAGACGACGGTGGTGCCGTCAGTCTTGACGAATGAAAAGTCGTTACGGTCGATTTTTGCCTCCTCGCCGCCAGGAAGCTGTACGCGCCAATCGGTGCCGCGCACATCTACGATATAGACATCATAGCGCTCCTTGTCGAAAAAGGAATAGAGTCCCTGCGCAGAGCGGAGGGAAACGTCGTGTTCGGAGGAGTCTCCGCCGCACACAATCGCGATAGTTCTCTTTAAATTCTTCATCTATCTATACTTTGTCTTGAAGTTCATATTTATTGCTCGACGAAGGTGTCCTGCGTCGTGCCATTGATGTAGCCCCGCCATTTTGCGAGCAGTTGCTCCAAGTCGGCTGGCAAGGGCGACGTGAAATCCATCTGCTGCCCCGTCGTGGGGTGGACGAAGCCCAGTGTGCGTGCGTGGAGGGCTTGTCTCGGGCAGATGCGAAGGCAGTTCTGTATGAACGCCTTGTAGGTGCTGCTACGCTGTCCGCGCAGGATCTCCGTGCCGCCATAGCGTGCGTCGCCGAAGAGCGGATGGCCGATGTGGCGCATGTGTGCGCGGATCTGGTGTGTGCGTCCTGTCTCGAGGATACACTCCACGAGCGTCGTGTAGCCGAAGCGTTCGAGTACGCGCCAATGGGTCACGGCTGGCTTGCCCGTCTCCGAGTCGGGAGGGAAGACGGCCATGCGCAGACGGTCGCGCACGTCGCGGGCGATATTTCCCTCTATGCGCCCTTCTTCCTCCACAAAGTTGGCCCAGACGAGCGCGATGTAGCTACGGTGGGTTGTCTTGTGGAAGAACTGCTTGCCGAGCAGTGTCTTGGCTTCAGGCGTCTTGGCCACCACCAGCAGACCGCTGGTGTCCTTGTCAATACGATGAACCAGTCCCACCTCAGGGTTGTTCGCGTCAAAGGACGGCACGTTGCGCATGTGCCACGCCACGGCATTGATGAGCGTGCCGTGGAAGTTGCCAGCTCCAGGATGCACCACCATGCCCGCAGGCTTGTTGATGACCATCAGCTGGTCGTCCTCATACACGATGTCAAGCGGAATGTCCTCCGCCACGATGCTCGTGTCGTGCTTCGGCTGGTGGAGCATCAAGGTGATCACGTCCTCGGGACGCACCTTGTAGTTGCTCTTTACCGGCGTGCCATTGACGTGGATGGATCCAGCGTCGGCGGCCTTCTGTATGCGGTTGCGGCTTGAGTGCTGCATCCTCACGGAGAGATACTTGTCGATGCGCTCCGGCTCCTGCCCTTTATCGACCTCCACGCGGAAGTGCTCGTAGAGCTGTCCGGTATCGCTGGAGGCCTCCTCTGGCGCCAGTACGTCGTCAAGGTCCAGCAGTTCGTCGTCGATTCGTTCTTCTTCCATTTCCTTTATACCTTATTATATATACTGTAGGGAAAACTACTCCCTGAGGTCATTTTCCGTGGCTACTCCCCCGAATGTTGTGAGGGGCGTGACGGTGCCACGTCGCCTGAGAGGATTTCGTCCTCAGGCTGCACCTCGTCGATGGGCACTTCTATGATCTCGTAGTCCTCCTCGTAGGTAGGCACTTCTTCTTCCACCTCCTCATACTCGTTCTCCGCGGACGCATTGTTGAGCGTGTCGGAGGGTAGTCGGGTGCCGTCGCCTACCTGTATGACAATTGTTGCGTCGGCAGGGATTCGTTCTCCTACCTCCACGCATCTGCCATTGACAAGGATGGCATAGACCCAGTCCTTCTCTCCCGGTGTGTATTTGGGCTCGACGGTTTTGAATCCCATGGCGAGCAGCGTGGCGCGTGCCTCACGGTAGGAACTGTTGTCGGCCAGGTCGGGCATGACGAGAGCGGGAGGATTGGCTGCATTGATGGTCACATAGACGATATGGGTCGATTTGATGCGCTTGCCCTGTCCCGGACTCTGCTCCAGTACGCAGTCGGGAGGCATTGTCCTGACATAGTTGGTGTCCTGCACGACGAGCTGGAGCCCGGCTTCCGACATCTTTTTCTCCGCCTCTTCGAGCTGCATGCCCACGACGTTGGGCACGACGAACGATTCGCCGTGGTGGGTATAGTAGGCCACGCCGTACTTCACGCCGATGCAAAGCAAGGCAACGACGATGGCGATGGCGGTGACATGGCCTGCGACATAGGTGCTGAAAAGCTTTTCAAAAAAGTTCTTACCCGTCATTCTTGTCCTCTGTATAAAATGCGCTACAAAGTTAGCAATAAGTTTAGAAACCGAAAAACAAAATGCTTTAAAAATCCTTTACTATTATGGAATGAAACCTTTCTTTCTGCTTTGTAAAGATGTTGCGGGGCCTTCCCGGCTTCTCGCGGGTCTTCAGTGGTGGCTGGTGGAATACTTTATAGATGTTGATTTAGGTCAAAATTTGAGCGAATCATGCACTTTTTATGAGGAAATAGTCTCTTGCCAACGGAATAATGCCTACCTTTGCACCGTCAATAAAGCATAGAGTTTAGTTTAATAGTAACTGATTTTTATAGGTTTTTAGTTGTTAATCATTTAAGGTAAGATAGACGGCAAGCGTGCCCGTTTTCGCTTATAATAGGTGAAATTAGTTTGAGAGGTGAATTTGATTGTTTGAAAACTGGATAACACCGCCGCTTGTATGTGGGAACACCGTCGCGAGACGCATCCCTCCAAGCAGTGGCGGAGTCGAAAGACCGGATTCTCGAAATCCGAAACGGGCAGTGCGCAATAGCGTTCTGCCCGTTTTCGATATGAATATTTGGCAGGCCAAACTGTCTGCTTTGTCGTTTTAGAAGATGGTCTGTGACGCTGTGGCACGTTTTTTGTATTTTTCATTCTGTCAATAACCAAATTAAATGAGCTTATGGTCACAGTAAAGAATGCGGGCCAGTTCCGCATGGAGATTCAGAACGAGAGAGAATTGACCCACACCGACGTCCCTGCAGAGCAGGGAGGTGTAGGCGAGTATCCCACCCCCGTAGTGCTGTTTGCCCAGTCGCTGATGGCATGTGCGTTGACCACGGCTTCGATGGGAGCTGCCAAGGAAGATGTGGACACCACGGGATGGCATGCCGAACTGAAGGAGATCGGCTTCGACGCTGCCCATAGTGTGGTAGAGCGCATTGCCATCCACTTCCATTTTGGCCAGGACGTGCCCGAGAAGAAGCGCAAACGCCTTGAGGCTTTCACCCATCGCGGTTGTACGGTGGGCAACTCGATCAACACGGAGAAGATCTTCACCTTCGAATACGACGTGTAGTCTGTAGGGACTTTCCATGATTGCAACCGCCCCGCTCCAAGCCGTCAGGCTCGGGGCGGGGCGGTCTGCGTGTTGTGAAAGGTAGGAAAAACCTTTGCTCTCTGGCCTTATTTTCTGTCTCCCACCTGCATCGTCAGATGGCGGCCTCCGATGAGTTGTGCATGGGAGATGCGGTAGCTATGAAGCGGTTTTCCACCCAGCGACATAGACTGGATGTAGCGGCCCGTTCCCTTGCCGTGTGTGGTCGTGATGGTGATGTCGCCCTGCGGGTAATACTTCGGGTCGAGGTGGATCGTCACTTCATCGAAGACAGGCGTGGTGATCGTGTAGTAGGGTGATCCTGGGCAATCAGGGTAGAAGCCCATCATCGAGAATATCGCCCATGCCGACATCGTTCCCGTGTCGTCATTGCCCGGGATGCCATCGGGTTGGTCCTTGTAATAGCGTTCCAATAGGCGCAAGACCTCTCGCTGTGTGCGCCACGCCTCACCCTTGAAGTAGGAGAAGAGGTACGGATAGGCGATGTCTGGTTCGTTGGCTGGATCGTAGAGATCGTTGTCGAAGACCGACTGGAGTTTGTCGATAAACTTCCGTTGTCCGCCCATCAGTTTGGCCAGTCCGCCAACGTCGTGGGGTATGTAGAAAGTGTAGTTCCACGACGATCCCTCATGGAAGCCTGGTGCGTTGGAGAAGTTGGCACCATCCTTGGGGTCGAAGGGAGTGAGGAAGGATCCGTCGCCATTGATGGGGCGCAAGACACCCGTTGCCGGGTCGTAGTAGTGCTTGTAGCCGAGGCTTCGCTGGCGGAAGATCTGTGCGTCCTGCTTGTGTCCGAGGTCTGCGGCCAGAAGCGAGAGGGCATTGTCGGCAACATAATATTCCAATGCGTGCGATACTGAGTTGTCTCCCGAGTTGTCCTGGGCGAACACACCGAGCGGGATGTAGCCTTTGCTGATGTATGGATCGATGTCGCGTCTCATCTTGTTTTCAGCCCCAGGGAGTGTCGCACTCTTGCGGAAAGCCTCATACGCCTTGTCGATATCGAAGTCGTGGAGTCCCTTCAGCCAGGTATCCGTGATGACAGGGATGGCGGGGTCGCCCTCCATGGTCCAGGTCTCGCGTCCGAACAGTTCCCAGCGCGGCATCCATCCCCATTCGTCATACATGGCGATCATTGACCGTACCATGTCCGTCTGCTTGTCGGGGAAAATCAAGGTCTGGAGCTGATGCACGTTGCGGTAGGTGTCCCAGAGCGAGAACACCGTGTAGCGGTTGTCCTTGGTATTGCGCGTCTCGCCTTGCTCCATGGCAGGATAGTCGCCGTTGCAGTCCTGCAGGATATTCGGGTGGAGCTGTGTATGGTAGAGAGCCGTGTAGAATATGCGGCGTTGTGCATCCGTGCCGCCCTTGACGGAGATGCGCCCAAGCGTCTGCTCCCATTCCTTGTCGGCCTGCTGTGCGATGCGCTCGAAAGTCGTGCCCTGCGGTTGCTCCCGGTCGAGGTTCTCGCGGGCGTTTTCTATGCTGACGAAGGATACGCCCATGCTGACCTCCACCTGCTCCCCCTCCTCGCAGTCGAAGGAGTAGTAGTAGCCGATACCGTCTCCAGCCAGTTCGCGGGTGTAGTTCTTGTATAGTTTCAGTCGTCCGTTGTCAGGATCCCATTCACCTTTTACGCCCTGGCGCGTGGGTTGCTGTTTCCATGCTCCCTGCTCCTTGGGCAGTTTGTTGACGCGCATGACGAAGTAGATGGGGAAGACAGCCTGCGGATTGTAGCAAAAAGTGCCGAGCAGGCGCATGCCCTCTATCTCCTGGTTGTTGACGCGCCGCACCATGCCACCCGTTTCGTTGGTCAGTCCGTCTCCGATGTTGAGCAGCAGGTGTCCTTCGCCCTTCGGCATGGTGAAGCGTTCGCGTGAGGAACGGAGTGTGGAGGTGACTTCGGCACGGATGCCATACTTCTTCAGATTGACACCGTAGTAGCCCGGCCTTGCTTGTTCGCCGTCGTATTCGGATCCGTAGTCGTGATAATCGACAGAGAGCTTTCCGCTCGTCGGCATTGTCAACAGTGTGCCCAGTTCGGGACATCCCACACCGCTGAGGGTGACATGGGCGAAGCCCGTCAAGTACTTATTGTGGTACTCATAGGGCGCGGACCACCACCTTGCGTCCTTGTCATACGTGTTGAGGTCGCTTCCCATCACGTTGAAGGGAACGACCGACATCAGGCCGTGGGGCAGTACTGCCCCGGGGTTGCATACCGAGAAATTGGTCGTACCGATGAACGGATCGACATATTCCGTCAGCTTTTGCGCCATCGCGTTGAGGCTCAGCAGGCCCATGGCGACTGCTGCCATCCATTTTCTTCCGTATCTCATTCGTTTGTTCTTTTTCTTTTCGAGGCTAAAGGTACATGTTTTTCATGAGACCCGCAAACCTTCGCCCTTCTTTTTGGTGTTTTCCTTGTCATTCTGGTAATCACAGGAGGGTCTTGCCATAAAAAGTCCATTCGCCCAAATCACCATTTTTGGGTATTGTGTCGAATGTCCAAAAGCGGTAATTTTGCACCCGCTTTCGAGGAAGAACCATACAAGGGGGAGTGGCTGTCTGTCCTTGATATCGCTCGGGAGCTAACAGAATGTATACATTTTAATCAACTTAACCGACAAAGAATGAAAGAGAAAAAATACCCAGGCAAGGCACTGGGTGCTATCCTTATCGTCTTGCTGCTCATGCCGCTTGGCCATGCGCTGATGATTCTGATGGAGCATTTCCTCACTCCTACCGCGCTCCATTATTCGGCTTTTGCCATGGGATTTATGGGACTTGTCATAACGATCTGGGGTGTTTTCGTCAAAGGCGACACCCGGCAAACCTGCTTCGGACTTGCGGGGGCATTGCTCTTCTGGACAGGCTGGGTGGAGTTTCTCCTTGCCTATTACGCTCAGCGCTATGGTGTCCACTGCGACTTGGTGGGCAATGGTGTCGTGGAGACGATCAGCCAGTATGTCGATGGTGTGGCGGTCCATCACACCTTCACCATCAACGGCACTCCCCTTGAAGACTTCTCCCGTGCCGAACTGAAGGAGATCCGTGGCTCGCGCCCCGAATACCTCATCATGCCTGCGACGTTTGGCATGTGGATGATGATCGTCCTCCTCTATGTCTTCTGCACCCGTAGCGGCTGCCTCTTCATCCAATGGGTGCAAAACCATTGCGGCCTGAAGAACCGTGTGGAACTGAGGCCGATGGCCCACCATGCGAGTATCGTCATGTTTATGGAATGGAACGTCATGATGTGGGGCCTCTATCTACTGCTGATGTTCTGCTACGACCCCGTGTTTCTGGGCGATCATCACCCTGTGACCTACATCATCGCCGTGGTCTGCCTGATAGGATCGGCACTGATGTTCAAACGCCAACTGCGTATCGGCAGTTGGGGCCGAAGCCTGCGCATGGCTTATGCCATCGTCATTGTCTTCTGGTCTTTTGTGGAAATAGCCGGGCGCAATGGATTTTTCAAGGAGATATGGGTCGATCCGCTCCATCATGTCGTGGAGATGGTCGCTATCCTCGTGGTCTTCATCCTGCTGGTAGTGGGCTATTGGCTCTATAATGCAAGGGAAGGTCAACAGTAATAAAATGAAAAAGTAGATTAGTAGAATAGAATAAAATAAAAATCAACGTAAGACAATGAAAAAGTTTTTTACCCTTCTCGCTGCCCTCTTTGTGGCAACGACGATGATGGGACAGATGCACGGTCCCATGAAGTTTGTGGGCGCATCCAATATGTCTGTCTCATCGACCAGCAATGACAATCCGAGCGACACCATACTCTTTGAGATGGCGGATATGGCGACAGGGCACATCACCCTGCCTGCCATGAAAGGAATGCAGACCATTCCCTCGTTTACCATCCGCGATCTCAAATTCTCGATGGGAGCCGACCACGTCATCACCTTTGCGCAGCAGCCGTTCTCCTCTTCCGTGACAGTTGGAGGAGAGGAGAAGACCATCACGGGCACATCTTTCTCGGGCACTTATAGTATGGCCGATCATGCGCTCTCGCTGACTGCCGTCTTCAAGTATGGCAAGATGCCCCTCGAAATGACCTACACCATCAAGTCGTACTATGTCAAGGCGGTGTCGGGTGGCATCAGCGTCTCGGTCGGCGGGGCTTATACCTATGATAATAAGAGCGTCACCTACCAGGTGCGCAAATATATGGATGGGAATGTGGAGAAAGTGGATGTGGAAGTTCCCACCTACGCCCTCGAAGGAACCATCATGGGCGACCTCACCCTCGGCTCATACGTCGTGAAGGGACTGACCTACGACGAGACCCGAGGCGGCTTCTATCGCGACTACAAGGGCGACGGCCTGAGTTTCCATTTCACCGCCATGCAGGGTGGCACGAAGACCATGGACGGCGACTATGCCTTCAATAGTGAGCGCGACAACAACATTTTCGTGAAGTATGATGGCTCCAACGTGGAGTCGATCGTCAATACTTTCCAGATGGGTGCCATGCCTTTCGGTATCGTTTCCACATTCCAGGTCGATGCCACTGCCATCGATGGCGTGACCGCCGACGACTCGTTCCGTACGACGCGTGCCTATGAGGGCAAAGCTTACAATCTCGCAGGACAGCGCGTCAGTGATCACACCAAGGGTGTCGTCATCGTCAACGGGAAGAAGTATCTCAGAAGATGATGGCCTTCAGCTTTCTGAAGAAAACAATTTCCATCGCCGCCTCCGGCCTGGTCGTTTTGTCGCTTGCTGCCTGCCATGGCATCCTCGACGATCTTTACGACCAGCCCGAGGCGGAGGTGGTTCCCGCCAAGGGTCAGTTGCTTATCGACGCGACGAGTTGGACGGACTGGTATTATGTCGATCTCAAGCAGTTGCAGCAGTTGAGTGCGGAGGGGAAGGAGGACGATCTGCGAAAGGCCCAAACCGAATGGACGCCTTACCCTATTCCTATGTCGCTCACAGGTGATACTGATGGGCGCTCGGGCCAGTACCTCTATTGGTTTGATGTCTTTGGTGCCGGTCTCTCCCGCAATGAGTTTCGCTCGTTTGTGCCCTGCGACCCACAGCCTGAGCCTGACGCATGGTCCTTCGCCGTCCACCGCAACAACGTGCGCACCCATGGCGGAGCGGCCTTGCGTACATCCTACACCTCCATGGATCAGTTGCCGGAGACCAGCGAGCCGTTTCACGATATGGAGTTTACTCCTGACGAATGGACACAAAACGAGGTGTGGGACAGCCAGGAGCAGATGCTTTTGGGATTGGTCCCGTCGCAGGGAATCAGCATCAACCGCACGCTCTCCTCGTGGTTGTCGATACAGGTTCCTCCTATGCCGCCGTCGTTTGTTCACGACAGCCACGTCTTTATCCTGCGTCTTGCCGATGGCACCTATGCGGCTTTGCAACTCGAAAACTACCTTTCGGCTACGGGCACGAAATGCTGGCTGACCATCAATTATAAATATCCATATTAAGAAAATGGCAAAAAGAAACGTATTGCTTCTGTTACTCTGCTCCGCTCCGTTGTTGGCCTCGGCACAGAAGGTGCAAGAGGATGTTGTCGATGAGGCTTTTCTCGACACCATCTTCGCCGAGGACAGTCTCGCCGAGGTGGTTGTAACAGGTACGCGCACACCTAAGTTTCTGAAGGAGACTCCCATCCAGACCCGCGTCATCTCGGCCCGAGACATCGCTCGCCAGGATGCCACCAATGTCCAGGATCTCCTGCAGCAGGAGTTGCCAGGGGTGGAGTTCTCCTACGCCATGAACCAGCAGACGCACCTCAACTTCTCTGGGTTTGGTGGACAGGGGGTGTTGTTCTTGATTGATGGTGAGCGGTTGGCAGGCGAGACAATGGACGATGTCGATTTCTCGCGACTGACTATGGACAACGTGGAGCGGATAGAGATCGTGAAAGGAGCGGCCTCGGCACTCTATGGCAGCAATGCCGTAGGAGGTGTGGTCAATATCATTACGAAAAAGACGGACCAGCCTTGGGCTCTGAATTTGAATGGACGACTCTCGAAACATGATGGACGGCGCTATGGGGGCACTTTCGGACTAAGGGGAAAGCACTGGAGTAATACGCTGATGGCCCAGTACAATGCTACGGATGATTTTGACGTTCACAGCGCGGACCATCCCGTGACGCGGGTTGTCACCACCATCTATGGCGACAAAAGTGTCAATCTGAGGGAACAGGTCTCTTGGTTGCCTTCGTCGGCATTGAGCCTCACGGGCAGGGCTGGCTATTTCTTTCGTGAGACTTCGCGTACGGCAGGACTCGCGGAGCGCTATCGTGATTTCTCTGGCGGACTGCGTTGTGACTGGCGACTTTCTGACGACGACGTGCTGCAGGTGCATTATGCCTTCGACCAGTATGACAAGTCGGACTATCAGATGCTTCGCCGCCTGGATGTCCGCGACTACAGCAATGTGCAGAATACGTTTCGGGGACTATACAGCCATACGTTCTCGGGGGGTGATGTCTTGACGATGGGTGCGGACTTCATGCACGACTATCTCTTCAACACTTACCTTGTAGGAGACACACGCCAGCAAGATTGCTTCGATGTCTTTGCCCAATACGACTGGATGGCTACCCGCGAACTGGAGGTGGTTGGGGCCGTGCGCTATGACTATTTTTCTGATGGGGGAAACTCCCGCCTTACTCCCAAACTCAACTTGCGCTATCGTCTTCTGCCCAACCTCTCGCTGCGTGCGGGATACGGTATGGGCTTTCGGGCACCGACGTTGAAGGAGAAGTACTACAACTTCGACATGTCGGGGATATGGATCGTTGAGGGCAATGACAAGTTGAACCCCGAGGTGAGCCATAACTTCAACCTGTCGGCAGACTATAGCAAGGGACACTACAACCTCACGGCCTCTGCTTACTATAATATCGTCGTCAACAAACTCGCTACGGCAGCCCCTTATTTCAAGTCGGCTACCGACCGCCTGCCTTATCTTCCCTATGCCAACTTGGACAACTATCGCGTTTGGGGTGGCGAAGTAGGGGCCCAGGCTCGTTGGAGCAATGGTGTGTCGGCGCGATTGACTTATGCTTATACCAAAGAGCAGCTTCCCACAGACAAGGAGGGCCACTCCATCAACAACCAGTATATTCCCGCACGTGCTCACGCGGTGAATGTGCGCATCGACTACGACTACGATTTCTCCAAATCGTATGGCCTGAATATCGGGCTCAATGGCCGCATCCTCTCAGGTACGGACAACGTGGAGTATAAGAACTATTATGACGTGAGCGCGGGAATGGTGAATGTCTCATACCCAGCCTACACGATATGGAAGCTCTCGCTGGTGCAGCGTTTTGGACCTGCGGTCAAGGTGACGGCGGCTCTCGACAATCTTTTCAATTATCGCCCCCAGTATTACTACCTCAATTGTCCGCTTACTGATGGCATTGCCCTACAGGTGGGGTTGTCGGTGGATGTGGACAAACTGTTCTAGCCCGGTTTGGGTATAAAATAATATCGAAGGATATGAGATAAGGCTGGTCGGCGGCTATTGACGTTTAGTGTTGTAAAAGCAAAAAAATATCGGTAGGAGGTCAAATGCAATCCGTTTGCTTCCTACCGATAATTGAAAATCCTCACCTTTCCACGATCTGTCTTGGGCGACTCCTCGTCATTTCATTTTTTCAATCGTTTCGATGTCCAATCCTGTGACCTTGGCAACCTCGTCCAAAGCCATTCCAAGGTTCAATAAGTTTTTGGCCACTTTGGCGCAGCCTTCTATAATTCCCTCTGCCCGTCCTTCTGCCCGTCCTTCTGCTCTTCCTTCCTCCCTGTTGATTCTGTTGGAGTCTACAAACAGCAGGCGTTCTGCTCCGAGTTTGTCCCAGAAGTCCTCATAGGCGAGCAGCTCGTTTTTGGTCATTGCCGATTCCTCCACGGCCTTTAGCGCCTTGCGGGTCTCGGGATTGTCCAGAAGCTCCTGTGGCGCTTGCTTTGTCTGCTCGTCGATCTCCGTAAGGAATCTCAGCCACAGTACGGCCATTTTCTTCTCCTTGAGGGAGTGTGCCTGAAACTTGGGCAGTTCTACGAAGGTGAAGTGGAGACCTTCTATGATCTCGTCGCTGTGGAGCTCATGCACCACGCTATAATTGTGGATAAACTCATCGGGATAGTCCTTCATAAACGTCTCGTTGACGAGGTTGAGCGAATAGACGGGTTGCAGCAATTCGTACTTGCGCTTCTTGTCCAGTTGTCGTACGAAGGCTTTGGAGGTGTTGAAGAGGACGCGCTGCTTGAACGCCTCCGTCCATAGCATCTGCATCTCGACGATAAACTGTCTGCCCTTGACGTCGCGACACCTCACGTCCACAATACTGTTTTTTCCGACGTAGGTTTCGGGCACGAGTTCTGGCGACAGATCCTCCACACTCTCTATCTGCTCATCGTCTGCCAGGGGCAACAGGGCATTGAGCAGGCTGATGAGCAGGTCCTTGTGCTCACCGAATATCTTCTTGAATGTGAGGTCGGCTTTTGGATCAAGGTATCTCATGTGAACTATACTATCTTAATCGTTCTACTTCTTCTTTTGTCACTCCGCAGGCTTTGGTCACATCGTCAACAGACATTCCCATGTGCAGCAGGTTGCGTGCAACTTCTGCTTTTCCCTCGGCCCGTCCTTCGGCTCTTCCTTCCTCCCTGTTGATTCTGTTGGAGTCCACAAATAGCAGGCGTTCTGCTCCGAGTTTGTCCCAGAAGTCCTCATAGGCGAGCAGCTCGTTTTTGGTCATTGCCGATTCCTCCACGGCCTTTAGCGCCTTGCGGGTCTCGGGATTGTCCAGAAGCTCCTGTGGCGCTTGCTTTGTCTGCTCGTCGATCTCCGTAAGGAATCTCAGCCACAGTACGGCCATTTTCTTCTCCTTGAGGGAGTGTGCCTGAAACTTGGGCAGTTCTACGAAGGTGAAGTGGAGACCTTCTATGATCTCATCGCTATGGAGTTCATGCACCACGCTATAGTTGTGTATGAACTCATCGGGATAGTCCTTCATAAACGTCTCGTTGACGAGGTTGAGGGAATAGACCGGCTGCAGCAGCTCGTATTTGCGCTTCTTGTCAAGTTGTCGGACGAAGGCTTTGGAGGCATTGAAGAGGACGCGCTGCTTGAACGCCTCCGTCCATAGCATCTGCATCTCGACGATAAACTGTCTGCCCTTGACGTCGCGACACCTCACGTCCACAATACTGTTTTTCCCGACGTAGGTTTCGGGCACGAGTTCTGGCGACAGATACTCCACACTCTCTATCTGCTCATCGTCTGCCAAAGGCAGCAAGGCATTGAGCAGGCTGATGAGCAGGTCCTTGTGCTCACCGAATGTCTTCTTGAATGTGAGGTCGGCTTTTGGATCAAGGTATCTCATGAGTGGAAACGTATTGATGGGTTGGCAACTGTAAAATGCTTATATGTGGCAAATTTACAAATAATAATCGAGGAGAGCACGCCTGTCAAGTTAATCATTGTTAAGCACCTTTGCTGTTCAGCTCAGGGCCAAACTCTTTTGCCTCCTCTAGCTCGATTATCCTTGGGTAAGAACGGTTGCTCGCGTGCTCAGCACGGTAGGTTCCTCCTCGTGATGCGTAAAACGAAACTCACACGAATTGAGTACGCGTGTAGCGAATTGGTGTACCAAGATCACCATTTTTGAGTATTGTGCACCCGTCAACTAACCTATACCTTTGCACCCAAAAAAGAATAAACCACAAATTATGTTTAGAAAAGTAATGTCCATCGTGGTGTGTGCAGCCAGTGCAACCGTATGTATGGCACAGTCTGTGGATGCTGTGACGGGAGCCACAAGGCAGGTGGCCGACACCGTCCGTATGAGCAAAGTAGAGAAAGCCCTCTCCCGTTTGAGCCTTGGAGGTTATGGCGAGGCGGTGATGTCCCGAAATTTCTATAGTCAGAGTTTCAACAGATACAATGCCCCCGCACGCTACAAGGACGACAATAGCCACGGACGCTTTGACCTTCCCCATGTCACGTTCAACTTGGGCTATGACTTTGGCCACGGTTGGACGTTTGGCACCGAGGTGGAGTTTGAGCACGGCGGCAACGAGACGGCCGTGGAAGTAGAAGCGGAAGAGTCGGGCGAGTATGAGGCCGAGACGGAGAAAGGTGGCGAGGTGGCGCTCGAGCAGTTTTGGCTGAACAAGGCTTTCTGGAAGGGAATGTTCAACGTCAAGGCTGGTGAGATCATCGTGCCTGTGGGCTATTCCAATGCCCACCACGAGCCCCTGAACTTCTTTACCTGTTATCGTCCGGAGGGCGAAGCCGCTATCCTGCCCAACACTTGGCATCAGCTGGGCGTCTCGTTCTGGGGACGTGTCAAGGACTGGCGATACGAAATGCAGTTCCTTTCTGGTTTGAACTCCGAGAGCTTCACGGGCGAGAACTTCGTCCACCCAGGTGCTACCAGCCCCTACGAGTTCAAGGTAGCCAACACCTACGCCCTGGCCGCACGCGTCGACAACTACTCCGTCAAGGGCCTTCGTGTGGGCGTAAGTGGCTATTATGGTCATACGTTTCGTAACTCTATCAAGGACCCTGGCGCCACCTATGATGATGTCAAAGGCGCACTCTCGATCATTTCGGGCGATTTCCAACTCAACCGATGGAACTGGATTGTGCGAGGCAGCGTGGTCTATGCCCACCTTTCCGACGCCGATCGCATCTCGACCTACAACAAGGCCAACTCCACACACCATAAGTATCAGGATGGCAATCCCTTCCACAATACCAATATCGGCAGCAACGCCTTGGCCTATAGCATCGAGGCTGGCTACAACGTCTTCTCGCAGATACAAGGATTGAGAGACCGCCAGAAACTCTACCTTTTCGGCCGTTTTGACCATTACGACTCGATGGTGGCAGGCACGTACAAGAGCCAGTACCGCCATTGCGCTCCCTATATTACCACCGTGGGCTTCAATTACCACCCCATCAAGCAGATTGTCATCAAGGGTGAGTACGCCTATCGCGCCTTCAAGAAGCCCAACAACAAAGGACTGAGCAGCGACAGCCCCTTGTATGTTCAGCCGTTCAACAATGAGCCAAGTATCAGCTTGAGCATTGCCTATCAGGGATGGTTCCTTAAGTAAAAGGAGTGGTTCCTCAAGTAAAGTAATATCCAAACAAAAAAGATAAAAAATGAAGAATCTCAAGAACTATTCTTTTGCCCTCATGCTGGGCATTGGAGCATGTGGCTTCATGGCCTCTTGCTCCTCAGAGGACGACGTGAAGACCGAAGTGGTGACAGGTAGTCAGGAGGCGCTTAATGCGGCTTGCAAGCAATGGCGCGTGGCCCGTGCCCACTGGGAGAAGTCGGAGGCCTTCCTCTTTGGTGCTGCCGACGAATACTCCATCGATCCCCACACCGACACCTGGCCTGTAGATCAAGCCGCCCTTGCCAATGTGCTGCGCGACCAGAGCATCATGTCGGACATCGAGAACAAGGTCCGCCTCCTCAACTCGGGCCTGCTGGGCTATCACGGTATTGAGTATGTGCTCTTCCGTCAGGGCAATCCGCGCGACATCAGTCAGCTCACCGACCTGGAGTATCAGTATGTGTGCGCCGTGGCCAAGGACCTCTATCAGGCCACTTGTGTGCTGCAGACCACCTGGGAGGGAGCCAAGAGTGGCACCCGATACAATGAGACTCTCAACTATCTGAAGACCCACAACAAGTTGCAGGACGATGGCAATGTGAGCAGCGAGGGACTCAGTTACAAGGACTTCGGCGGCCTGTTCAAGAACACTCCCTCAACCGATTATTCCAGCAACCTCGACGCCACCATCCAGATCATCGAAGGTGCGCGCGACATCATCGGCGAGGTGGCAGGCTCGAAGATCGGTCTGCCATGGTCGGGCCAGGACGATTCCTACATCGAGTCGCCATACGCCTACAACAGCATCGTGGATTTCTATGACAACATAGCCGGCTGCAAGAGTGCCCTGTATGGAGCAGTCGATGCCACCACGCCCAACGACAAGTCGCTCATCTACTTCTGCCTCAATGCGGGCAACGCCACCCTCAAAACCCAGGCACAGACCGTGCAGAGCAAGATGGATGCGGCCCTCAGTAGCATCAAGGCCATGAAGAGTCCGTTTGCCCTCAACTATACCGACGCCTCTGCCAAGAAGGCCATCGATGCTCTGGAAGAGTTGGACGGCTCGCTGGAGGCATTGGGCGCTACGCTCAAGACCTATGCCGGCAACCAGGCCGTGGAGGCGCAGTGCAAGGTAATCAACGCCAACTACGTCGATAACGTCATCGTCAAGACCTATACGGCCCTCTGCGACCAGGCAGAGATCCTCTACAAGAACATCAAGAACATCAAGAAATAAGATACATGAAATTAAGATATAACCATTATCTCTGCCTCCTGCTGGGTGCCATGGCTATCGCCTCTTGCTCCGACGATACGTCCGATGCCCTTTCGTGGGAGATTGGCGATGGAACCAAGATAGACTATCCGGAAGATTACTTCACCGGAGGTCAGTTGGGCACCACGACCAACAACTCCTCCACCGCCTACAAGCAGCCTTCCCAGGCTGTGGAGAATGCAGGTATGGTGACGGCTTTCAACGAGGGTGAGTATCTCTTCGAGAAAGACTTCAACACCAATACCACGGGAGCCTTCCGCGGCTTGGGCCCAGTGTATGTGCGCCCTGGATGCAACTACTGCCACCCAGGCTACGGACATGGTGCGCGCCAGAACGCCTATTCGGCCACCCAGGAGCGCAATGGCTACCTCCTCGTCATCTACGACAAGCAGACCAATGCCTACATCCGCTCGGTGGCTGGTATGCCTCAGACCGCAGCCGTGAAGCCTTTCAAGGCCCCGATCGACGAATCGCAGATCCAGATCGCCTGGAAGCACTACACGGACGAGTGGGGCAACAAGTTTGACGATGGTGAGACCTACGACCTCACTTATCCCGATGTGACGATCCCTGCTTCTGCCTACTACGCCCCCGTCTATGTGCAGCGCAATGGCAAGGACGTGGAGATCACGCCAGCAGAGTATGACGACAATATCGCCATCCGCCTGGAGTCCACCATCGGCATCTATGGTACGGGCTTGCTCGATGCCATTACCGACGAAGACATCACGGCACAATGGCAGGCTGAGTCGCCTTACGTCACGCTCAACCCCGCCATGTGGGATCAGGCCGCCAATACGTGGAAGAGCTACTACAGCAACAGCTTGCAAGGCGATGGTACGAAGTATGTGCGCCGCTTCACCTATGCCATGAGTCGTGGTCCTGTGCTCGACGGTGCTGGCGCCAATGCCATCTGGAACATCACCAATGTGACGCGTCCTGACCGCCGCTACCACTATCTCGACCTCGCTGGCAAGTACTATGCCGAGAAGTCCTCGCAGGACCCTGAGGTCCAGGCTGGCTTCACGGAGTATATCAACCGCATCGACCCGGAGAAGAAACATCCGGAGTGGCATACGGGCGATTTGGCAAGCGACATCAAGACCTATCTGACCAGCAAGAAGTTGGATGCCGAGATGACGCAAGAGCAGTATAAGAGCCTCATGATCTGGCATCGCGGACTGGCTGTGCCTGCGGCCCGCAACACCACCACAGAAGACTTCAAGGCGGGCAAGGCCCTCTTCTCCCAGATCGGCTGTGCCAATTGTCACCGCCCGTCGTGGAAAACGGGAAGCGACGAGATTCGCGACCCGAACCGCCTCTTCTCCAATGCCGACATGCCCCGCTATCCCTATCAGAAGATATGGCCCTACACCGACATGGTGCAGCACCGTCTCTTCATGAAGAATGACATCCGCACAGGCTGGTGTCGCACCACACCTCTCTGGGGACGTGGATTGGCCAGCAAGTGTGGATCGGGTACGGAGCGCTTGCACGACTGCCGTGCACGCAACGTCATCGAGGCCATCATGTGGCATGGCTGCACCGCTGAGGGCGGCAAGAGCGATGCCTATGAATGTGTCAAAAAGTTCCGCGCACTCTCCAAGACGCAGCGCGACCAGATCGTCTTCTTCATCGAGTCCGTTTGATACAATAGCGTAATCCAACGTGAATAATAGATTGATCAATTATTTTATGGCTTCCCTGTACACACTTCTCTTGGTGTGTATGGGGATTGCCACTATTGTGGAAAAGCTCCATGGCGTCGGCTTCGTCAAGGAGCACATCTATGGCACGGGGTGGTTCGTGGCGCTATGGGTGCTGCTTGCCCTCCTGTCCGTATATTACATTGTCAAAGCCCGGTTGCATAAGCGCATGGCTGTGCTCTTGCTCCACCTTGCCTTGTTGCTCATACTCATGGGCGCCTTCGTCACCCATCTCTTTTCCCATGATGGCACCATTCATCTGAAGCAAGGAGCCAGTGTGGCGAGCTATGTGGACCAGCATGGGGCAGCAACCGACCTTCCGTTCTCCTTGACCCTCTCCGATTTCAAGGTCCACTACTATCCCGGCACCAATGCCGTCATGGACTATCAGTCCGACATCGTGGCGGAGCAAGACGACAAGACTGAGCACTTGGCAGTCTCCATGAACCATATCGGCCAGGTCTCTGGCTACCGCTTCTATCAGTCGTCCTACGACGCCGACCTCCGTGGCACGACGCTGCTCGTGTCCAATGATCCTTACGGCATTGCCGTGACCTACATGGGCTATCTGTTGCTGCTCGTCGCACTGCTATGGACGATGGCCTCGCGCCATACGCGGATCCGTCAGCTCTATCGCGTCGCTACCAAGGGAGCCGTGGTCCTGTTTTTCTTCCTTCTCTCCACCTCCTCCGTAGTAGCTAAACCTTCCGTCACACCTGTCAACAGCGAAGTAGCCGACGCGATGGGGCGTGTCGCCGTGCTCTACAACGGCCGCATCTGTCCGCTGAATACTGCCGCTACGGAGTTTGTCACCAAATTGTGTGGCAAGAGCACCTGGGAGGGCCTCTCTGCCAATGAGATCTTCCTGAGCTGGATGATATTCTATACGGAATGGGAGGCGCAACCGATCATTCGGGTGAAGAGCCAGGAGGTGCAGAAGCTGCTTGGCATAGAGGGCGAGTGGGCTTCGGTCAACGATTTCTATACCTCGCAGCATGAGTATAAACTCAAGGACAGAGTAGGGGACAGTACGCTCTCCGATGCGCAGCGCAAGGCCCTTCGCGAGGTGGACGAGAAGGTGCAGGTCGTCACGATGTTCTACAATGGTGAGATGCTCCATCTCTTTCCGCTCCCTTCTCAGGGTGGGCTGAAATGGTACACCCCAGGCAGCACGCAACTCCCGAGAGGCATTCCCGAGGCAGAGTTTCAGTTTGTCAATCATGCCATGGACTATCTCGTCAAGTCGATCTTGGTCAACGATGTCGATGGCGCAAAGACCATGATTGCCAAGATCAAACTCTTCCAGAAGGAGAAAGCCGGCCAGGTACTGCCCTCTCCTTTCTCTCTCAAAGCCGAGGTGCTCTACAACACCTTGCAGTCCCAGCGCGCTGTGGTCTTCTTCAGCCTTGCCCTGAGCCTGCTGTTCTGCATCATCGCCTTTTGTGGCAAGGAGGCCAAGTGGCTGAGCCGTCTCCATACCTTGTTCTGCGCACTCCTCGCCCTGTATCTCACCCTGCTTCTCGCCCTTCGCTGGTACATCAGCGGCCACATCCCTTTGAGCAACGGATTCGAGACCATGCTGTTCATGTCGTGGGCCACCCTCCTTCTGTCCCTCCTGATGGCCGGGAGGATGCCGATTCTCAAGGTCTTGGGCACGCTTGTCTCCACCCTCTGCCTGCTGGTGTCGATGATAGCCGTGGGCAGTCCTCAGATCACCCAGCTGATGCCCGTGCTCCAGTCGCCGCTCTTGTCCATCCATGTGGCCGTGGTCATGCTCTCTTATGCCCTCTTTGCCCTTATAGCGCTGATCGCCCTGCGCTGTCTGCTGCTAAAGGACGGCGACCTGCTGACGCGTCTCACGGCTCTCTCGCGCTTCCTGCTCTATCCTGCGGTAGCCCTGCTAGCTATAGGCATTTTTGTCGGTGCCGTATGGGCCAATGTGTCGTGGGGAGCCTATTGGTCATGGGACCCTAAAGAGACCTGGGCCCTCATCCTGCTGATGATCTACGCAGTTCCTCTCCACCAGACGCCGATCGTCAAGGCGGACCGTCCTCGACGCTATCATGCCTATGTCTTGGCAGCCTTCCTGGCCGTCGTCATCACCTACTTCGGTGTCAACTATTTCATGACGGGTATGCATTCGTATGCCTAAGCGCCGGGAGACAATTCGTCTCTTGGGCGGAGCGCCGGTGCGTGTTTGGTTTTTAGTCTTTTAGAAAGAAGCCTTTGGCCCGTTTTCCATGTCGGTAGTATGACTACTACTTATGGCAAACGAGCCAAAGGCTTCTCTTTCTCTTATTTCTTAAGCCGCTTGTTTTTAAGCCGCTTAATTCTTATACTCCTTCAGTTTCTCCAGACAATAAGCCTTGAAGTCGTTCCAGTGGTAGTAAGGCTCCACGTCGCTCTTGATGGGGAGCGTAGCCTCGTCCTCGCAAAGCAAGACCTTCACCAGAATGTCGTTCGCCTTGTTGCGATAGAACACAAACTGAAGGTTGGTGGCCATCGGGGTGATCTTGTAGTCAAACCATTGAGAGGAGATTCTCTCCGGATCCTTGATCTCCTCGCCATAACCGTTCAGATCCAAAAGGCAGGTGAGCGGAGTGACCATCGAGTCGTGACCATATCGCAGGGTGGCTCCAGGGTGCTGGAGGGCGATGCAGCTGTCAGCCTTCTCGATAATGTCCATCAGAAGGTTGCGCTGAGAGAAAGGCTGAACATTGCCCGTATAGGGAGAATAGCCGAAGCTCATTTGCCACCAGGCGTTGGAGGCAACCCAATTCTGATACAATTCTTCCTCGTTGAAGAGATCATACAGAGAGACCTTGCCCCTCAACTCCGTGCCCTGGATGGAACTGGCCATCTCGTATAGTTTTCTGTTCAGATCACTCTGGTCGATGTTCTGTCTCACCCACGCAGGGTCGTTGAAAAGCTCCTGCATCACGCGGCTGTAGCAGGCGTGCTTCTTGAGAAACTCCTCCTGCGCAACCCTTCTGCCCACCGAGTTTTTCAGGCTGTCAAGATATCTGTCGCCATGATTCATATAGTACATGTCGTGCTCGCTGGCATCATGGAAGATATGGAGCTTCGGATTCATGCGGAGCATCTGCTGCAAACCGTTCTCCATGGAGAGGATGCATCGGATCACTACCGTACTTCGTGCCTCTATATTGGTCTCGCCAGCAAAGATCTCAGGAAATCTTTCCATCATTCGCTTGGTTATCCCCTGGTGCTGAAGTGCTCCGAGCGGAGTCAGCTCGCCGTCGCGTCCTCTTGCCTCCTCGCGAAGCAATTTCACTTTTGCCAGTGTCTCTTCGCCCTTGGCCGTGAGCTTGCCCTCCTGCTTCGCCTTCAGCAGAGCAAAGTAAGGCACGTCGTAAGCCTCCTTGCCAATCATATAGCGGGAGCCATGGCGACCATAGTGGCTCAGATAGAAGGGCTTATATCCCTTGGGCGCAGGAGCCAGTTCCTTCTGCGGGCCACGATAAGCCACATAGTTACTACCCGAGAGCGTGATGTCTCGCTTGAAATCCTCCTGAGGAGTTTGCGCTGTCGTTGGCACCACCATGGCCAGGGATGCCAGCAAAAATAGATTCTTTATTTTCATTTTATTATCCTTGTTACCTAAACTCTACCATCAGGCCTTTCCTATGCCTGTCTGGGCAGCAAATGATTGCTCTGAACATGATCCTATCCGGTAATTCACAAGCCTTGGTGTCGTGAAAGCAAACACCGTGAAATACTGAATCGCAGGGCGAAGGTACAAATAAAAGCCGAGATTCTCGCTTCTTTCAAAGTTTTTTTGATCAAGAAGCCATGTTTCTGTATTTATTAGTATCTTTGCATTGATAAACAGGCAAAGCGTCGATAACGGCTTCAATGCCATCCAACTTCATTACATTTAAGAAAAAGGCAATGAAAGCAAAAAGCTTCACGGTGGGACTCGCTTTCATCAATTATCTCGAAACTTAGATTCATACGGCTATGGAGCAGAGAACGATTGACAGATTTAGAGGTTGCCTTTATGGTCAAGCCATAGGTGACGCGCTCGGATTGGGAACGGAATTCATGATAGATGAGGATATTGCTTGGAAATATCCTCATGGACTACAACACTACCCCAGTTCGGGATAAGAAATAGTTCATAAAAAAGTTGGTAGTCTCACAAAT